>Ga0134125_10000032_pt1 | contig 211525 bp, 152 predicted proteins | sample KB31751_FD_96464 | JGI IMG/M metagenome (GOLD analysis project Ga0134125, IMG submission 96464) | Terrestrial soil microbial communities with excess Nitrogen fertilizer from Kellogg Biological Station, Michigan, USA - KB3-175-1 | ecosystem: Environmental > Terrestrial > Soil > Unclassified ...
AGTGTTTGCTTCGCTAACGCTGAAAGCGTTGGCGAGTAGTGCAGTGGGTCGTCACGAATCTTCCTAAGCTCAACTCGCGAACGCTTACAGCGTTCCCTATTAGCTTGGTTCCTTTTCCTGGGGGCGCTGCCCCAGGCTGGAATTTGCCAACGCCTTCGGCGTTTCGACTACTGACGTTGATTAGTCAAGTATGTTAATGCCGTTTCAACGGTTTCCCCGGCTTTTGGCAAGCCACGGGCTGGCCCCGTGGTGTTTCACGTTGCCGCCTGCCAGCAGCCTGAAGCGTGAACACTCCACGGGACAAGCCCGTGGCATCACCAAAAATTTCGGCCTGCCTCTGTTAGCGACCAACGTGAGTGACCACGGCGCCAGGCCGTGGCCTCAGTTTTAGCGACTACCTACTTTTTCTTGCGCACACCCGGTTGAAACCGAGACCATTACCTCACGACTAAAGTCACGTTAGGTTATCCATTCGGCCCCAACCTTTACAAGAACTCGTACAACGTTTCCGCTTTGCGTGTGAAGAAGTCTGGTCCATGCTGATTTTTCTTGCCGCGTAGCACCAGGAAGGTGTATTACGTACGACGCTGTTCCCCCATAACAGTACCACCACCGGGTTTGTGTGGTTGGCCCGACGCCCGACCATCCGAGCCTTTCACGAACCACGGGTCTGTCCTGACAGCGTCGATTTCATTGAACAACGGCTTGTAGATCACCGTGTTTTCATGACCGCCAAGGCCATGACCACGCGGGTCTATCTGAACAATCGGCAAACTATTCTTGTGGTGGAGCACAAAATGAAAAGCAAACTCACGTGGTCGCTATTGACGCTCGTCGTTTTGACAGGAGCACTTCTAACTTTTACCCAGACGACATCTTCAAATTCGTCTAAACAACCATCGGTTCCGCAAACTCTTAACTTAAGCTCGAGAAGTGTTCCGGGGCACTACTTGCTTCCTGTCTTTGCCACAGTATTCGACGTCGATCGGACAGATGATACGGCTGCGGCGACGGCTTGCACGGCGGCGCCCAACGACTGCAGCTTGCGCGGCGCGATCATTGCAGCTAATGCCGATGCCGGTGCTATTCCTATTATTATCAATCTGCAATCAGCGACCGCGTACAACCTCACTCTGGCTAACGCGACGCAGGAAAACGCCGCAGCCACAGGTGACCTGGATATCACGACGACGCTTCATAGTGTGACCATCGCAGGTGGCGGCTCGTCCGGAGGAAGTGCGAGCATCGTCGATGCCAGCGGTCTGACGTCTGGCAACATGCACGACCGCGCGTTTCAAATCACGGGATCAGGTGTGACCGTCATTTTCCAGGATCTGGCTATTCGAAACGGCCAGGCGGCTGACGATGGTAGCAGCGGCGCGAGCACGAACCCCGCGTCACAGAACTCGACCCGCGCCGGCGGCGGTCTCCTTAACGGCGCCGGCATCGACGTCAACGGAGTTGCTATTAACGGCGGCGGGAGTCTCACGCTGACCAATGTCGTGGTCGAGAACTGTCAGATATTGGGCAAAGGCGACGATCAAGTAAACGAGCACAGAACGCTCGATGCCTGGGGCGGCGGTCTTGCGAGTCTCGGTGCGACCGGAAACGTGATTGTTACGAATAGTATGTTTACTAGCAACGCGGCCTTAGGTGGAGACGGCGGCAACTTCAACAACGGCAACGCCTCGGGTGGCAAGGGTGGCGCGATCTATTTTGGCGGTGGCACCCTCAACATCGAAGGTTCGCAGATCGACAACAACAACGCCACGGGCGGGATTGGTGGCGACAGTCCCGGTAACCAGCAAAACGGAGGAGCCGGCGGCACCGCGCATGGTGGCGGCGCCTATATCGCGGGCGGTACGGCTAGCATCAACAACACCAGATTCGAGAACTGCGCAGCTACGGGCGGCAATGCCGGCACAGGACAGAACAGCGGCAACTTCGGCGGGGAAACTGGAGGCGGCGGACTCTACACTGTCGGTAGCACTACGGTGACCAACTCTACATTCAATCTAAATACTGCCACTGGAGGTCGCGGTGGTGATTCTTTTGGTCCCGACTGTTTTGGCGCTCATGAGTCGTTTGATGGTGGGGCTGCGCGCGGCGGCGCGATCCTGGCTGACGGCGGAAGTCTAATCATCAACACCGCGACCTTTGCGAGCAATTCTGCCAGTGGCGGTAACGGAGGCAACGGCGGAAAAACCAATGGCGGCGGCGCGTGTGCTCAGACACAGCACGGCGCCGGAGGCCTGGCATATGGCGGCGCGATTACAAACAACAACGCGGCCACCATGAACATCAAGCATGCCACGATCAGCGGTAACAGCGCTCAAGCAGGCAACAGCGGTTTCAACCAGGGCGGAGCTAGCCTCCCCGCCCGCCTCGTGGCCGAGGGCACAGGAGGTGGGATTCGCGTGGGTGCCGGCGGCGTGACTTTGGAAAACAGCATCATTGCCGGTAACACAGCTGCCAATGGCACTGGTGACACAACCGGCGCTCCAACTCCGGGACCCAATGTTGACGGAGCGGTAACGAGCAATGGTCACAATCTTCTCGGCATAGCGACTGAGGCAACTGGCTTCGGCGGCCCAGGCGATCAAATTGGCGCCAACCCCATGCTGGCTGCGCTCGCCGACAATGGTGGACCAACCGAAACGATGGCGCTCTTGCCCGGAAGCCCGGCTCAGGACGCAGGTGTTGCAGCCGGTTCGACCTTTGATCAGCGCGGCATGCCGCGTACGGTCGACGATCCCGGAGTAGCGAATGCGGCGACCAGCGATGGTACCGACATCGGCGCTTATGAATCGCCAGTGCTCTGCAACCTGACTTGTCCCGCCGACATTAGCACGTCAAACGATCCGGACCAGTGCGGCGCGGCCGTGAATTTCACGACTCCTTCCGGAACCGGCTGCGGCACCGTCAGCTGCGATCATACGCCGGGATCGTTTTTCCCAGTCGGACAAACAACAGTGACTTGCACGAGCTCGGCTGGCCCCAGCTGCACTTTCAAAGTCACCGTTAATGACACGCAGAATCCATCAATCAGCGCTCCACCGGACGCGAGTTATCAGTGCGCGAGCGAAGTGCCGCCGGCATCTCCGTCGCAAGCGACCGCTTCGGACAATTGTGGCACGCCGACAGTTACCGTATCGGAGTCAAACAACGGTGGCGCTGGTTCACCCTCGAGCCCGCTGATTATTACTCGCACCTACACTGCGACTGATGGCGCTGGTCTAATGGCAAGCGACTCTCAGACGATCACGGTCATCGACAACACTCAGCCGAGCATTACCTGCCCGGCGAATATCACTGTCAACGCGATCCCGGGGACATGTTCTGCTACGGTTAACTTTACAATCATGGCCAGTGACAACTGCTCGGTCCCAATGGTCGTCAGCAGCCCGGCTTCAGGTTCAGTCTTTTCGGTAGGCACGACTACGGTCGTTGCGACCGCGACTGACGCGGCCGGCAATTCCCGAAGCTGCAGCTTTACAGTGACGGTAAAAGACATTGGAGCGCCGGTCATTACGCTCAATGGTCAGACGATTTCTTTGTGGCCACCAAACCACAAGTACTCGACCGTCAAGGTTACAGACCTGGTGGCGAGCGCCAGCGATCTTTGTGATCCCGGTGTGAATATCAACAGCGTAGTGATTGCTAAGGTCACCAGTGACGAGCCCAACAACAGCGCTGGAGATGGCAATACGACTAATGACATCGTGATTGCGGCGAACTGCAAATCGGTGCAACTGCGGTCCGAAAGGATGGGTGGTAGCGACGGTCGCGTGTACACGATCACGTTCCAGGTTACGGACGCGTCTGGCAATGTGGCTACGGCAACCGCAAAAGTTACCGTGCCGCATTCACAAAACGGAGCTCCCGCAGTAGATTCTGGGCCACAGTACACGGTCTTAAGCGGCTGTCCTTAGCCGGTAACAAAGGACAGTATGTTTGCAGGTCGTTCGGTAGTCTTTCGACAGGAGGCTGGGGGTCACGCCCACCTCCTGTCGCTCCAGCGGTCGCTGCTAAAGAAGAGGTTTCGGAAGTTGATACCTGGATGCCACGGGCTCGTCCCGTGGTAGGTCACGGTCGCTGCTAAAGAAGAGGTTTCGGAAGTTGATACCTGGATGCCACGGGCTCGTCTCGTGGTAGGTCACGGTCACAGCTAAAGAAACAGGTTTCGAAAGTTGATACCTGGATGCCACGGGCTTGTCCCGTGGAGGATTACGTTTCTCGTTCCTCGTAGCGGCGAGCGCGAGGCCCCACTGGTCAAGCCTACTGATTAATACTTCCTCAATCCGCAATAAACGAAACACCAATAACCTTAAGCTTCCCGCCGCTCTTCGCCACTCGCGAGAACATCCCACCACCTTCGTAATAGAACGAACAACGAAACGCTTTGCCCGACTTCTCGCAGCCCATGAACTGCAGCTCCGGATCTTGGCCTCCCGCTTTTCGACACTTCTTTCCAAAGAGCTTATTCACCACCGCCGGTGTCGCTACCTTCAAGGCATCCGCGCGATTACAACTTCGCTTCGCCTGATTGAGCGCCTTTGCCACTTCTTCCGGTGTCTCGCTAAACAGTTTCGAACCGGCCCCAACCGCCGGTATGGCAAACATTACACTAATAATAAGCACAGCCAGAATGGTTTTGAGTTTCATTGTTCTCCCTGAAGATGATTGAGGTATCGCAGTTCGCCCTTACTGTAGCTTAGACTTCAGTCTGAGCTCAATGCACCGAATAGCATTCAGTAGTCAGTAATCAGTAATCAGCAATCAGTAATCAGCAGTCAGCATGCTTTTATAAATCCGCAATTCGAAATTCGCAATCCATTCTCGCGCCACTTGCTGTTCCTTACGGCTTGGCCTCCTCATATGCGCAGCGACAAGATATAATCCCGAAGCTTTCCAGATCATTAACAGCCTCCTGCTTCCGTTCGACCCCTTATGCGGATCCCCACTGACGAACAGGTCTTGAAGCAACACCTCGGTCTCGATCGCTCGACTGCGGCGATTAAGCAAAGTATCGAAGGGTCATTGAATGCGGCCTCGGAGGGTTCGATGTTTGGATCCTCAGGCCTCTGTCCAGGCTATCCCGTGCGCCCAATGCCCGAGCACTACTTTGTAGCCCAGGAATTCAACACGAGTCGAGACGACTTGCGATACGCATTAAGTGACGCGCTGGACCATCTAGGGGTCAAACCCATATGTGCCGATGACTCGGTGGGATGGGGCCACATTCTTTGTAAAACCAGTAGTCTGATTCAGAGCACCCCCTTTGGAGTCTATCAACTAACGACGAGTCAAAACCGCAACGTTTATTTGGAGCTCGGTATAGCGATTGGTCTTGGTCGCCCCTTCATACTCGTGAAAGATAAGAATGCCCGGATTTCCTCGCTCGCATCTGGCCTGGAGTACTTTCCCATCGACAGTTACCTTGAGCTTAGCTCCGGACTCGGACCTAAGGTTGAAAACTTGTTTGCGAGTGCTGCGCAGTATGAACGACCGGCCTTGCCACCGGCGGGGTCGCTGTCAACCGCGTTCATTTCGCATGGAGATTTAGACACCCTTGATTTTAGTTATACGGTAGGGAAGGCAATTGCGGGTCTTGGCTTGCTGCCCGTATTTCCCGGCGATCCTGAAGGAAAACTAAGTAAGTTTCTTACAGACCGAAGTCTCGACCATCGTATTTTGGGAATCCACGGGCAAATCCAACTAGACGAAACTGTCGCGGCACTACAGACCGCGCGATTTGGTATTTATCGGATTGATAAGGCTGCGGGGCCGGATTCATTTCTGTGTCTTGGTATGTCGCTGGGCTTGAATCGACCGGGACTGCTATTACATCGGGAGGGCCAGGAAGTCCCTGCAGATGTTCAGGGAATCGGCGCGCGGCGTTTCAACTCTTTCACGGATTTAGGTGGGTCTCACGGGGAGGCGCTGTCATCCCTCCTAAAAGTCTTTCTCTGATTGATGCTCAAACAAGGCTTCCTCAATCGCGAGTTCGATTACGTTCGTCTCGAGGGGCTCTGCCTCGCGACGGGGCGTCCCGCGCACGAATGGGACATCTACATCATCAAGGAACTGCTCGACAACGCGTTGGATGCTGACGATAGTTTGTGGCGGCTTACTGGAAAGCCGGCTGCAATCGAGATTGAGATTGAATATGTTCGCTTCCCTGAGCAACGCTCGAGTCAATTCTATGTCCAGGTGGCCAATCAATCGCATTTTCCCGTTGACCAGATTCGAGACATTTTTGATCCTCGCCGGTACACTTCGAAGAAAGCATTTGAAAAGGGTCTCACCAGAGGCGCGCTGGGCAACGCGTTAAAGACTGTCCTCGGCATTCCTTACGCGCTGAGAGATCGGGGAGTCGGAGATTGGCGGCCCGATGTTAGACCGATGATTATCCATGTAGGAGCGACTCAATATCTACCGGGATTCATCGTTGATTCGATTACCCAAACTATCGACATTGAGTGCGACGAAAAGCCAGCTGAGCATGTCGAGGGCACAATCATAAAAGTGGGAATGGATCACTTCCACCAGGAATTGCCACGCACGCTGGAAGAAATTCATAAGCTTGCAGAGCGATATAGTCTTTGCAATCCGCAGGCCCAGGTAACGTGGACCGTGGAAATGGACCAGCAGAAGTGGAAAGCAGAATTCTCGCCAGACGAGACTTGGGCCAACAAATTTCTGGATACTGCTCCGGTGCAGTGGTACTCGCGCAGCGCATTCAAAGATCTGTTGAGCGCATTATATCGTGAGCGGTGCGTAGAGAATGAGGCTTACAAACTTCCGGTAGCACTCGTTTACCAAGAGTTTCAGCCGGTTGGAGACAACCATGACGTCGCACTTAAGGTGTCCTCGCTGGTGAAGTCGCTGAATGTGAGCGAGCTTGGCCCGCAGGAGCTTCAGGACAACACGGTAGTCAGATTGCACCGGCTTTTATGCGCACAAAGTCCGGAATTCAAATCTGTTAATCTGGGTTCAATCGGCAAGACCCATCTGGCTACAACTCTCAATAAACTACTGCCTATCGCAGACGAAGTTGTTTATCAAACTCGAACAGATGATGGCATCGATCCTGCGACCCCATTTGTTATCGAGGGCGCCTTAGCAGAAATGCATACAGGTGCCAGACAGGTGCTCACCAGCACAAACTTCACGCCGAGTTACGAGGATCTCTTTCAAAGCGCGGAACTGCGCCCACGTATCAAACCAGACGAAAAGGTTAAGGGGATAAGAGAGCTGCTCGATGCTTACGATCTCAGCGAAGACGTTCCGGTGGTGCTTTTTCTTCACCTGATCTGCCCCAGCCTGGAACGTTATGAATTCAGCAAGACCGAGATTAACCACATTCCTTTTTCCAAAGCTTTGGTCGAACTTGTCGACGAACTGATAAGTCAGTTCCGGGTAAGACGAGAGGAGCAGCAGCGACTCATTGAAGAAGCAATCGTCCGGTCCCTCAAGTTGGTAATCGAGGAAATCTCAGAAGCTGAGCGATTCGTTTTCGATCAACTAATCGAAAGGCTCCGAGCTCGCCTGAGTCTCGATCCTTCTTTGGCGGCGTGGTTGGAAAAGCCAGATTCGATGTCCCGGCTCCAAGCACACGTAAACAACTACCAGAGCAACAGCGCTATTCTTTCGCATCGCGTTGCCAGGCCGGCAGCAGGAGCTCTGTCCCTGCCACTGCATCCGGACGGTCACATCTCCGTGTCGATTGGACAAGTTTCGCGAGACTTTCTCACGAGACATCATGTCAACAAATTGCTTTACGTGCAGAGTCGTGAACTGGAGCCCGTCGTGATCGACAATAACTGGCTTTGCACGATGGATAGCGCGCTATTATGCAACCCGCTCGAGAACGATGATTTGCAAGACGCGGTGCTGAAATGTGTTGTGAACAGCGATCTCCCGCTTGTCGTCATGCACGATGCGGATGAGAAGGGGCAATCAGTGGTCTCAGAAATGCGAGACCGGTTGTCAGCCCAGGATATCGACCCGCGACGCATCATTGATGCCGGACTCTCAAATCAAATATCCAGGGATCAACCGGCAAGACTTGTTGAAATGATGCCCAATGAATGGGCCGAGTGGTTGCGAAGCCGATTGCTGCAGTTGAGGATTCCCATAAAGTATGTGCCCTACGACGAAAAAGTCCGCGCGGACATCGGCGAGAGATTCAACACCATGTTGTTGGGACACATTTGGGAGAACGTCTCGCGACACCTTCAGCTTCCGGACCTCATGAAAGATTTGGATCAAAAATTCAATTTCACCAAAGCAATGCAGGATCAGGTATTAGATCAAAAACTGAAAGGACGGCTGGAGACTGAAATGTCGGCTGAGTCCTACGCTGCCATCCTGGAAAAAGTTGTAGCGGAATTCTTTGCCGACTTCATGGTGGCGCAAGGCGATAGTTTTCAAACTTCGGTCAAAAGTCATCTGGAGCAATTTAGGAATGGTTGATTCAGCGAAGGATGAAGAGCCACAGATAGGAATCCGTTCAGACTATCTGACCTATAAGCGACAGAAATGTTTTGTCGCTTATACCGAGAGTGCCCCCTGGTCACCTGATCTGCTGAAAGCCTGTGCCGAAACGCTCGAAGCTTTTGATTTGGAGATCGACTACGGGACGAAACATTACGATGCTGAAGTGCCTATGCACGAAAAAGCCCGGCAACTGATCGCAAATGCTCGCTGCGGAATTTATGACTTGTCTTATTGGCCTGACGAAAAGAACAACTGGCAATTGCCCCGCAACGTGTTTATCGAATTGGGGATGGCCATCGCCCTGAACCGTCCCGCATTGATGGTGCGTCATGCGAGCAACCGGCACTTGGAGTTGCCCGACTGTCTAAAAAGTGTTTCTGGCCATATCGTGGAGTGGAGCGGCGACGCTACTCTTGAGGAAAGATTGTCCAAACTCTTGCCGGAATGGTTGGAGACGTCGCCCAAAGAAGATTGGCTGGATCTCTTCTGCAAGTTTGGCCATCGCGTGTGCGACTATCGCAAAGCTGATCCACGTTCACGACAATGGGGGCGAAAGGAACTGCCTGGTCATGTCTCGGACGGACCGGATCTCGATCGTCCTGACTTTCGTAAGGCTGTCGCAAAAGTGCTGGAGCGTTACAATGATTTGCAAATAACTTACCTCGATACTTTGGGCATCCAAAAGGACTATCAATTCCTGCTTTGCAGCCATTGCCAGACCGTTCGCTCGACTTCGTTCGCTATCGATCGGCTTACGAACGATAGTCCGCCCGAAACATTTATTGGCATAGGCATTACCCTCGCACTCGAAAAACAATTTGGTTACTCAATCCCAAAACTATTGCTGGGCGCGAGTAAGAACGACCTGCCTTCACTTCTCGCCGGCTATGAAATAGCCCCGGCAGCCAACAGCACCCAGATTAAGGATAGTCTGAGTCGTTTTATGCCTGAGGTAATCCAAAAGGTGCGCCGAGTAGTTTGGGAGCCCAGGCCCTTGCCGTTCATCGAAATTAAGCGTTTCAAAGCTGCTGAGATGGCGACGGAGTCCGGCGAGGACTTGATCGAAGCCGCAGATGAACACGCCAAACCGCGCCGTGTTTGGGAAGAATTCCTGGTGAAGATAGCTCGCGAAGTCGAGTCTGTCATGCAGCGGGAGATGTTCACTCCTCCGGGTGGCCCCACCTACATTCCTCGCGAATACATTGTCTACCTCAGTAATGACGACGACAAAGAATGGCAGGGAGACAAGCGGCGTAGGCTCGAGCAGGGTTTGTTTCATGTTCTTTCGGAACGAGCGCACGAGCTGAGCGGACAAACTCAATTGGCGGCCAAGTCATTCGCAGTCGAGTTGCGTGTTGACGGCACCTTGGAAAAGGGAGAGTTTCGCGTGCAAGCCGTCTGGGATGAAACGAATGCGGGTGCAACCATGGTGACTCCCCAGGTGGAAATCCAGCGCTTATTAGAACGGGCTGAAAACGCCGAGCGTGATCGGCAATACGACGCGGCTGTCTATGCTTACAAGGAGGCTTTGGAACTTGCTCCCCGCGAGGCTTCAATTCATACCAAGCTCGGCGAGTTTTACGCGAGATGGAGTCAATTGGAGGACGCGGCGCTGTGTTATGACCAGGTCCAAAAGTTGGAGCCGGACAATGCAGAGAACGCCTTGAAGTTAGCGAACATTCTGATGAGTTTACGAAAGTATGAAGGGGCAATAAGTGCTTTCGACTTTGCACTCGGTCGTAATCCTCATGACTTGGCATCCTGGTTCAGCCTGATCGAAGCGCTGACGAAGACTAATCGGTTTGAGCAAGCCGAAGATAACTATCGCAAGGCTATCCTTCTGTTTCCTGAAGAAATGGCGTTACGAACGGCGTTGGGTTCCGCACTACTGAAACGCGGGGAATACCAGAAGGCTGAGCGAGTTTATCTCGAAGCAATTGGGCAATTTCCTCAATACGTGGAACCGCGGAATGGCTTAGCAGCGGTGTTGGTTACCTCGGGGAGGCGAAGGATGGCCCGGGATGTTTACGAGGAGACCCTTGGCTTATTTCCCGCCGATGCGAAGGCGAAAGCGGGTGTCACTCAGTTGACGAGTTGGTTAAATACTCGATCTAAAGTCAGAGTCTATGACCTCGCCAAAGAACTCAAACTTGACACGAAGCGGCTGATTGAGGAAATCCGACTTGAAGGTGTCGACCTTAGCGTGCCATCTAACTCCATATCCAGAGAACTAGCCGAAAAATTTCGTGAGAAATACTTCCCCAAGAAAGGTAAGCCGACCAAACGAGCGATCAAGTTCATCAGGCGGAGCGAGCTTCAGCCTCCGCCGTGGGAGGACGAGGATTTTTCGTTGTCTGAAGATCCAAATGACGAAGAGACAGAACGTGCTATTGCTATCAGTTCCTTATCCGAGTGGGCAGATCCAGCAGCTCCAGTAGCTTCATCCCAGACGGACTTAGCTACGAACTCAGCGGCGAGTTCACCGGCTGTGCCGGATCCGGAAACTGAAACGATAGATTTGATGGCGCGAGTGGCGAATGGCGACGAGGCGGCCTTCAGCCTGATTTTTGAAAGGTTTTCGAAACAGGTTTTGCATTTGATTCTCAGTTTAGTTAAGGACCAACGTCTGGCAGAGGACTTGACTCAGGAAACCTTTGTGATGGCTTATCGCAACGTTGACTCTTTGATGAATGAAAAGCAAATCGGGGCTTTTCTAATGCTGGTTGCCAGGAGCGTCGCCCGTAGACATTTGAATAGACTTCCCCGAACTGAAATAGTTGCTCCAGTCGAGATTCCCCAAGTCGATAATTCAATGCGTCAGTTCTTGGATAAGAAGTCCAGTCCGAAAGATTTTGCTAAGAAGGTAAAACCGAAGAAAAGTTAAACCACGCGTTCGCGAGCAAAGCGCGACTGATGTCAATCACACCACGGGAATCTTCGCGGGACTCGAATCATGAGTGATTCAACCGAAGTAGATCTAACGGCACAAACGTCGCTGATCCCAATAATTATTGGGGTCACCGGGCATCGAGACTTACAGCCGAGTGATATCACTCCGCTTGAAGATCGAGTGAAAGAGATTGTTACGTCCTTGCGAGATGCTCATCCGGCGACGCCGTTACTGGTGCTTTCACCACTGGCTGAGGGCGCTGATCGCCTGGTGGCCAGAGTAGCGCTTGAACACGGAGCTAAATTGATCGTTCCGCTACCTTTCTCGCGATCAGAATACGAGAAAGATTTTGAAACTGACGATTCAAAGAAAGATTTTCGAGAGCTCCTGAAATTGGCCTGGAAGTGCTTTGAACTTCCTCTCGCACCGGGAAATTCAATTGAATCCATCCGTCAGAAGGGTCCAGAACGAAATCGTCAGTACACGCAAGCAGGCGCTTACATCGTTAGACACAGTCATATCCTGATCGCGTTGTGGGATAGCGCCGTCACCGGCCTGGAGGGAGGCACCGAGCGCATCATCGACTTCAAGCTCAATGGAATTCCCGCGCCCTATGCCGGAGCGCGAAAGCCTCTGGATATCGTGGACAATGGTCCTGTCTATCACATCCTGACGCCGCGGCTGAAGAACCGAACTCCTAAGGGCGAGCCCTTTAGTCTTGAGATCAAGTTTCCTGAGGGTTGGACAAGTTCATCCGAGTCATTAGAAAAGTCTTACAAAAGAATTCTCGAGCAGATGAACGCATTCAATGTTGATGCCGAGCGGCTGGCGGCGCCGCTGGCGCAAAAGGTGAACAAGAATCGCGAGTACGTCATCCCTGAGTTGAAAGCCGCGTCTTTGTCGCAGCGCGCCCGCTTTATTCTGGATCGATACGCCATGGCGGACACCCTGGCACTGTACTTTAAGACGATCAGAAAACGGATACTGCTGCTGTTGTTTACGATTGCTGTGGCAGCTGTACTGAGCTTTGAGATCTATGCTCATCTTCTCGGCGAGCCCTTCGTGCTATTGCTTTATCCTCTTTCTCTCGGTGCGGCGGTCGCTCTTTATGCGCTGGCAAAATGGAAAGACTATCAGAACAAGCACCTTGACTATCGAGCGTTGGCCGAAGGCTTGCGAGTGCAGTTGTTTTGGCATCTCGCCGGGCTGAATGAGGACGTTGCCGAACATTATCTCCGTCAGCACCGGACTGAATTAGAGTGGATACGAAATGCGATTCGTGCCTGGAGTGTGATAGCAGAAGAAAGTTGCTCGCCGGAAGCGCCGCAGCCTTTGAGTAATGACGCGAACCCTTCCGCGCCGAAGCTCACTCTGATTGCTGAAAACTGGATCGAAGACCAAAGAAACTTCTTTTCAACCTCCAAAGATCACAGGCGACTCATACGTCACGAAAGAACTGCCAAAGTTTTGTTCTTTTTTGGTCTGCTCCTCGCTGCCGTTGTAGTCATCATGCATTTTCTGTCGCCGGAGTTTGGAGAACACTCATTTTGGCGTCACTCGCTCATCGTGATTATGGGTATCACGCCTGCAATTGCGGCAGCCATCGGCGGCTATGCCGAAAAGATGGCGTACTCTGCTCAAGCGAAACGCTACGACTGGATGAATTCGCTTTACGACCGCGCCGCAGTTCAATTGGCGAAACTAATGGAGCAACAAGACGCCCAGGGTGCTCGCCAGTTGATTTTTGATCTCGGCAAGGAGGCTCTCGAAGAAAACGGCGATTGGGTAATGATCCATCGCGAACGAACCGCGGACGTATACAAAGGCGCATGAAGCCTGAATCCTGAGGCAGTAACTCTTCTTAACTGCCGAGGAGCCAGCCTCAAGCTGATATTCCGACTCCGATCAGGTGGCGCGAAAGGCGGAGAGAACCCCTCAATAAGCGAAAACAATTTCGGTAGCCATGCCTTACGACCTTTTCATCTCTTATGCGCGCCAGGACAACGGACAGCATCGCGTCCTCCAACTCGTCGAACGTCTCAATCAAGATTTCGAGAAATTAGCGGGTCGCCCTCTGCACCCGTTTTTTGATCACCACGATATTCAAGGTATGGATGATTGGCGGCATCGCATCCTGGACGGGCTTCGCCAATCCCAGCTAATACTCGTTTGTATTTCGCCCAACTATCTTAAAAGCGAATACTGCGAGTGGGAATTCAACGAGTACCTAAGCCACGAGATTGCCCATGGCTATGCGGGCAATGGTGTGGCCCCCATTTACTTTGAGAATGTACCTGGTTGGACGACTGGCGGACTTAACGAATTTCCAGCGCCCTGGATTGCTGAACTACGTCGCCGCCAGCACGTTGATCTCCGGTCATGGCGCGGTGCTCAACCGGAAGAAGGGGATGATCCGGAAGCACGGTTGGAATTTCAAAGGCTGGCTGAGCGAATTGCTGATCGCATTCTGCGCAGAGAACGAGCTGACCGCGCGCTCGGCAATATCGACGCGCATAACTCGCACTTCATTGGGCGAAGCGTTGAACTCAGACGGTTGCGCGAAATGGTCGCCCTGGGCAAAGTGGCCAGCGTCACGGTGACTCACGGTCTGGGTGGAATTGGTAAGACCGCGCTGGCCATGGAGTACGCCCACGCGTTCGCTTCCGATTATGGCGGCGGCTGTTGGCAAATTCGATGCGAAGGGCGGGATGACCTGCCGCAAACCATAGCCACGCTAGCGCCAAGATTGCGGATCCAACTCACTGATGTCGAGAAAACAGATAGTGAGATGCAATTTCAGCGAACGCTGGCCGAATTGCGACACCTCGCCGAAACGCATGAGCCCCATCATTGTTTGCTGATTCTCGATAACGTTGACCAGCGCACGCTGTTGGAACCAGCGCAACTCCAGCGCTTGCCACACGCTGATTGGTTACACATTCTCGTCACCACCAGACTTGGGCCCGAGGAGTTATTCGGGATCCACAACGATCGCGCCTTCATTGGAGTCGATGAGCTGTCTGCCAATCATGCTGTTGAGTTGATTGAATCTTATCAGCCGGGCGGAAGATTTTCCGATCAACTCCAGCGCGCCGCGGCAGAAGAGATCGTCCGGTATCTCAACGGCTTCACTCTAGCGGTTGAAACTGTCGCTCTATTTCTAGGTCAATTCGCATATGACGTGAGTTGTGCGGATTTCCTTGCACGACTAAAGACTAGTGGATTGCACGCTCTTGAAGGCGCCGCCTCAGAAACTTCGGAAGGCGTCCGACATGGGGAAAAACTTCTTAGCCTGACATTGCGTCCCACCCTGGAAAGATTGAGCAAGGCTGAGAAGCTAGCTCTGACTTGTGCCGCACTCTTACCTTCGGATCAGATCGCATTGCCATGGATTCGAGCACTCGTAGGACAAGAATATCCGGAGCTTATTAGCGACAGCCAACCGGGACGGCCTGATCCCTGGCGCGCTGTTCAGCGCCGGCTTTTCAGTTTGCGTCTTTGGCAGATGACCGAGTTGAAAGATGCGAACGGGGAACCGTTGGTGGTGCGAATGCACCAGTTGCTGCAAGCGTTGGTGAGAGACTATTCAGGCGACGTAGCGCTCGTTATGTCGGTTGAGCTCCTCGCTCATCTCAAGGATCGCGCTAAGTTTTTTTGGGACGGTTGGGAAGAGAATGAGCATCGTTGGGAGCTTACTCCGCTAGTAAGCTGTGCCTGGCAGTGGCTGGAAATAAATCCGAAATTGGCTGACTCGTTTGCGGCGCGGCTCGGAGTGCCGTTGATGGTGCTGGGAAACTACGGCGAATCGGAACGATTGCAGAGACGATGTCTCGAAAAAATGGATCCTGAGGATCCGAACTACACCACACGCTTGGGGAATCTGGCTTCGCTGCTGTACAAAATGCGGCGCTTCACGGAGGCCGAGTCCCTTCTGCGGGAAGCGCTCACAATCGACGAACGAAGACTTGGGTCAACGGATCCAAAGGTAGCAACGGGGCTCAACAATCTCGCCGCCGTCCTGATGGACACCTACCGTTTGGCTGAGGCCGAAGTGCTGATGAGAAAAGCGTTAAGTATCGATGAGCTGTTGCTTGGCCCTGACCATCTTGATGTTGCGAGAGATCTAAACAATCTGGCGGCGTTACTCAGGGATACGAGTAGGTTCAAAGAATCGGAAACGTTTTCGCGACGCGCGCTGGCAATTGTCGAACGCAGCCTGGGGGCGCGGCATCCTCGAAGGGCAACTTATCTCAACAATCTTTCCCGGCTTCTAAAGCATACCAACCGCAGTGTCGAAGCAGAACCGCTCGCGCGCGAAGCGCTCAGCATTTACACAAACAGTTTTGGCCCCGATCATCCGGAAGTCGCGACGAGCCTCAATAACCTGGCGAACCTGCTAAGTGATGCAAATCTTGATGCCGACGCCGAATCAATGCTCCGGCGAGCTTTGGAGATTTACGAGAACAGCTTCGGAACGAATCACCAGAATGTGGCCCTCGTGCTCACGAACCTGGGCTCGTTGCTGGTCAAAGCGGGTCGGCTTGCTGAGGCCGCTGCCGTTCATCAACGAGCGTATGAGATATATGTCAGCAACCTCGGCGATAACCATCCTAACGTAGCCAATGCTCTGGAGCACCAGTCGGCGGTGCTTCGAGCAGCTAATCAACTCAAAGAGGCTGAGCGTTTAGTTCGCCGCGCTTTAGCTATCTGCGAGAATAACTTTGGAAAGAATAGTCCCGAAGTTGCAAAGGTCTTGACGAATCTTGACGTATTGATCGAGGAAGACCGATGGTTTGACGCGGAGCAAGCCCTATGGAAGCGAGAGGCGGCAATTCGTGAGATTGACCCGGAGAGGGGTGATTCAGATACTGCTCCACCAGGGAACATTCCGAGTCCGGAACTGGAAGTGACCCTATCGCAGCCTCAAGACTCTTCTTTGTCTGTTCTGGATGAAGACGTGGTGTTTACGGTGTACAGGCCGAAAACGATGGCGCCGAGAAAGTGGTATTCACTGCTTGCGTTTGCGCACCTGGCACACACTCACGATGAATCGGCCGAGGACTTTACCGATCCGGTCGCTGAAGTACAAAGACAGGCTGAACAGATATTGACTCACACAGTTCGCGACTACAAGACGGCTTCGCAAGAGAGTGCCCACGGTGTTCCTCGCGCCGGCGAAATTACGTTCCAACCGTTTATCGAAGGAATAGAGTTCAACCCGCCCAACCGTTCCTTTCGTTGGCACGAATCGGTCCACCGCGAAGAATTCAAATTGCGCGCCCGGTCATCTTACGAGGGACGGATAGCGAGGGGTTGGCTAAGGATTTATCTGGGTCCGATTATGCTGGCCCAAATTAATATTTCAATCATCGTTGATAGCCGGCATGTAGCGGACAACAAGATCGCCCCGCCGACAAAAAGCAGCGCGCGTCCGCTAAGAAAGATTTTTGCCTCGTATTCGCATCACGACGAGGTGATTGTTGAGCAAATCGAAGCGCTGGTGAGATCTACACATCTGGGTATCGAGTTTCTGCGCGACGCGACCAAGTTGCGCGCTGGTGACGAATGGAACACTGCCCTCATGCGCATGATTGAAGAAGCAGATTTGTTTCAGCTCTTTTGGTCGCAGAACTCGATGCATTCGCAATTTGTGCGTCAAGAGTACCAGCATGCGCTCTCACTTGGCCGCCCCAGTTTCGTTCTTCCCGTCTACTGGGAACTCCCATTTCCTGAGAATCGCGCAGCAGGCCTTCCTCCAGCGGAATTGAAATGTCTCCATTTTGAGTATCTGACTTCGGTGGGAACAAAAAACAAAGGTCAGTTTGAGCGCGAGCGCAGTGAGTCAGTAACCAACGGAGCTGAAGCACGCGAAATCTTACCGCGAGACGAATCAAAAGAGCGACGTTTAGAGTTTGAGATTGAATCCAGGAGAAGATCTCGGAGCGAAGAGGAAATTCAAAATCTCGATCGTGAAGCCGCTCGACGCGTTGATCGAAAGCTCGACCTAAGCATAATAGAAGGTCTTAGTCAGATCGATCTCCAAATTAGTTCACCTCAAGAACTGCAAGTCCTAAACGCTATGGTGGAAGCACTCGCTCTAAAAAAGCCGCCGGAGGATGCGCAGGCAAAATCCCATGAGGAAGCTTTGTCGACTTCTCTGGATAGTGTTGCGGATGAAGCTTCCCATTCTCCCGAATCTGGCCGTAGACGCACCTCCTGGCTCAGGATCGGAATAAGCGTATTCGTCCCGATATTCATCGTTGTGGTGGGACTAGCCAATTTCGACGGCCGGTTCCTTCGTTTCTTTTCAGGAATTCCTGAAATCAACTTAAGAACAGTAGTGGGGCCCGTACTCTTAATTGCCAGTATTCTCATTCTTGAGATCGAAATCCTGCTGTGCTGGCAGACTTTGCGGAACTGGGTTTTGAAAGAAAAGCGTGGCTGGCAAAGACACACCGGGTGGATAGCGGCAATGGTATTTACCATTTTGTGTTTGGTTCCGCTCATAACCACGCCTCACTATCGGTGGGAATTATTCTGGCTTCGTAGCTTTCCGCAGTTCGGAGGCGTTTGGCTCACTTATACGTGGGTGCGATTTGTGTTTCTAAGAAGCTTCAAGGCATAGAATGCGATTTTGAGCTGCTCGACATCGTTCTTCACAGCGGCAATTGTTTGAAAAGTCAGGCTAAGAGTTAGATGGAAAACACCCGACCGATTCGCATCTTTGTAAGCTACAGTCGCAAAGACAGTCGCTGGCTGCAAAGCGATTCACTGGTGCCCTCGCTCGAGCGATCGCTGCGACGTCACAACGTTGAATTCTGGTATGACAAGCAAGGCATTCACGCCGGCGACGACTTCACCCAGCGAATTCAAGAAGAAATCGATGGATGCGATGCAGCCCTCCTCCTCGTGAGTCCGGAGTTTCTAAACTCCGACTTCATCCAGACCATCGAGCTTCCCAGAATACAAGCCAGAGCCGAGGCGGGTGGAATGGTCGTCATTCCGATACTGCTGGAGCCTTGCGATTGGACCGAGCTGGAATTCCTCAATTCGCGACAAATCATACCTGGAGATCCGACGCCGCTAATTGATTATGTTGATAATGAGCGCCAATGGTCTCATGTGCGGAACGAGATACTCGAGAAGATCAAGGCCAGGCTGCAAAGGGCTGAAAGCGCAAAAGGGCAGGCGACAATTTCATTTCGAACTTCGTTTCCGCAGGATTCCCCACCGTCCCTTCAAGGACGGAGTGTATCCCCAAGTCGAAAGCAGATCAGTTGTGGTCTGGTGATAGCGCTCGGGCTCATACTGGTGTTCGGCGTGTTAACGGCGGCGCTTTATCTTCGCCGGCGTTCGCCAACACAACCCGCGTTGCCGGTGTCAGCCCAAACCGTTAGCGACTATGAACTGAATCGCGATAACTTTCTGGGAGCACTTCCGCATCTCACCTGGGTTTTGTACGACCCCACCGATTATGACCCTTACAAGAATAAAGAAGCTTCTGAATCAAGTATCCGCAAGGACCTCGAAGTGTTACGCCGAAATGGTTTTGATGGACTGATCACGATGACGTCTCGTGGTTCGTGCAAACTTATCCCGCGCCTGGCGCATGAACAGGGCTTCGTGATGGTGATCGCCGGCGTTTGGGAAATAAGAGATGAGAGTGAAGTAAAGAATGCAATCGAAGCAGCCCCGTATGCCAATGCATATTGTTTGGGACACAACGGTCTGGGGCCGAGATATGTGATGAGTGAGCTGGAAAAATCACTTGGGAGTTTCCGGAACGCCACCAAGCGTCCGGTTACCACGAGTCAGTTGGTTGTAGACTACGAAACGAATCCGAAATTGGCCCAACTAGGCGAATTCTTGTTTCCGGACGTGCATGCCTCCTGGCTGGAGGGAAAGACACCTGACGCAGCCTGGAAGGAGACTTTGGATTTGGATCTTCGAATGGCCCGTATAGCTGCACTAGCCGGAAAGCAGGTACTGCTGAAGATGATTTCCTATCCTTCGGGAGGAAGCCGTTACTTTACCCAGGCGCACCAGGCCGAATTCTACAGTTTGGTAGAGAGTGCCCGCGATCGAAATGACCTTCCGGCTGGAGTCACCTTTTCATTTTCATCGGCATTCGACCCCGAATGGAAAACCGAAGCGGAAGGATACCGAAAGCCCGAGCAGTTCACCGGCCTCTTCACTCGCAATCGCATCCCAAAGTTGGCTATCACTTTAATCAATTGGAACAAGCTTAGAAAACAATTGTATCCCGTAGGGATTTCCTGATGGGAACTAAAAAATCCGGCGCCTTATTGATCCTCACCCTGCTGAGCTGGCTTGCCGTCAGTTTATGGAGTTGGAACTTATTTGCCTCCAGCCTTCCCACCATAAAGGGTTCCCTATTTGCTCCATTCTTGAGAATGCTTCAATTACCGTGGATGCTCTTTTGGCTATGGGGTATTCACAACTTTTGGCACCAGACCTTAAGCTGCTTCCGCCGCGCTCACACTCAGCCGCACTCGCCAGATGGCGAAGCCTCAGAGGTTGCCATCCTCTACATGACGTGTGATGACTTTGATCAGGTTGCTTGTGATTCATGTTTCGACCAGAACTACTCGAGCGCGCGTTTCTTCATCTGTGACGATAGCGCCGGCAATAAATGCAAAGATCAAGTCGATGAGTGGGCCAAGGCGAATGAAAAAGCAATTGTGATCCGGCGTCCCAACCGAAGTGGGTTTAAGGCAGGAAACTTGAACAATGTAATAGCCAGCTTTGTTCGAGAAGAGTTTATTTTGATTTGTGATGCTGATGAGGTACTCGAATGCAATTTTGTCCGAAGCTTACTGCCGTACTTTGATCGACCCGATATCGGGTTTGTCCAGGCGCGCCATTGCGTCAGCTCCCTGGCAGTCACGCGTTTTGCGGAATTGCTGGGTCGCGTTACTGATATTTTCTTCAACTACAATCTCCCACTGAGAAACCGGTTTGGCTTTGTGTCGTGCTTTGGCCATGGCGTGATGATAAGGCGGAGTGTTTGGCAAGAGATTGGCGGATTTCCCGAGATGACCTCGGAGGATCTGGCCTTTGCTTCGCGGGCTCTGGCCGCTGGTTACCGCGGCGTATACGCCGAGGAGGTAGTTGCTCGAGAGGCTTTCCCACCCAGCTACACAGCCTTGCTCAGGAAGTATCGCCGGGTGGTTGAAGGAACCATTGAATACTTCACTCGAGAGTTTCCCCGGCTCGTCAGATCACCCCAGGCCACCTGGACCGAGAAGGTTGACCTTTTCATCACTTACTCTTCCTGTTTCATGGGACTTGTGTGGATGATTAACCTCGTAGGTGGATTGATTCTGATCCGTGCTTATGCGAAGGTTGGATACACTCGCCTCGAGCCTTGGTTGATGCTGTTGTATCTGGCAGGACCATTCTTACCTGTAGCCCCATTGGTTATTCACATCGCCAAAGAGCCGAGGAAATATGTTCAACTTTTCTTCGCCGGAGCAATAACTTACGCGAGCCTTCTGCCATCGCTTGCGTTACGAGCGCTGGTGCAGCTCCTCGGAAGCCGTATCCCTTCATTTGAGCCCACTGGGAAGATCGCTCGTCAAAGACAGCGACGTGTTGAACCCTTGCTTATTTCGATGACCGGCGCGGTAGTCTTTTCACTAGCCATGGTTTCGCACTCGTCATCGTACGTACCTTCAGCAGGAATCGGGTTAATGCTCATCCTCGGGCCGTTGCTTTGCTTTGCTGAGGTGAGCAATGTCTTCGGCATCATCGTTCGCAACTGTGGGCTTATTCCTTATGCAGTAATGGTATTTCTCTACTTTGCGTGGCGATAAGAGGGAAGTGAACGATTCGCTTCGAGGCTCTGACGAATTGAAATCAATCGGTTGGAGCTGGACTCATCATTCCGAGCAACCGCTCACGATTGTCGACCAGGTCGGATAGTTCGCGGAACATGTCGGCGTTCACGGCTTTAGTGTAGGGAAGAATATATTTCCTCGTTTCCCGCAAGTATTTCTTGACGAATTCAACGTCGTGGACGAAGCCCAGGGCGAAGATGTTGCTGATTCGATCAGCGAGTTTCAAGATTTTGGCGTTAGCGCTGCCAGTCTTCAGGACTCGTTCGAGGTATTCAGACTTCGGTTCGGTTTTGCCATTGATGCTGCGGATTGTTACTTCCATTACCAGGTCAAAAACAGCGGGGCCGTCCGCATCGATCTTCTTGATGGCTTCCTCGCTGACTCCCGGCATCTCAGCCGCATCTTCGAAGAGATCGTGAATTACCGCGGCCTTGAGCAACACCGGATCGACAAACTTGTAGTCCAGCAAGATTGCCATTGTGCTGATTTGGTGCCGAAACATATTGCTGCCGGCACGCCGCTTTACACCGATCAGAGCCATGGCTTTGACGATATAAGGCGCGAGCGTGATGTTAGCCAGAGTTTTCTCGAGATCTTCCATGCGTGCACTGTAACCTGTCACGTCTTATATCTTGTGCAGTTCACCCGCGCAAGAAAATCAGTGCAGTGGCGACAGTCCGCTAACGTGCCTTGAACTGTTTCATGATTGAGAACATCAAACAACGGAAGCAAACTTGAAGGAGGTTTCAAAACAACCACAGGCGAAGTCGGGACTGTGGCCAAGACTTTTTGGGAAGTCCTATTTGCAAAATTGCTCCCCGCTCAAGATGTCGAGGGTGGGTTTGACGAGCAGTTAGCTTTCCTCAACCGCACTCCACTTGCGGAGAGGTGAACCCGGAATTTCTTGACGCCAATGACACGCAGGGCACAGAATCTCTGACCCGGATCGTTAGTCAGCGAAATCAAAGCTCAAACACCATCCCGTGAAGAGACCGGGGAACGCGGAATTTCCCGCGCCTAACTTCAAAGCCAACTCCTAACCCAGCTTGAGAAGATAATGACCTCAACCATACCAACACCGCTAACTCCAGTTATCGTCGTTGCCGGCGACGTTTGCATTGATTGGGTGTCTGTTCCGGTCTCACCGTTCATACCGACGACGACTAATGAACCCATGAACTGGCAACTTCGTGGCGGACGACACATGTATGCCTTGCGAGGCGGGGCATGGCTGACAGCAGACTTTGTCGAAGCCGCGGTCGGAGATTCCACCAAAGTACTAAAACCGACGGCTGAGGAATCTCTTGAAAACGTGCCTCCGGAGAGAATTATTCACTCACTGCTAACGCTTGATTCCTGCAGCAAACCTCAACGCAAAGACAAGCTTGCGCACTGGGTGGTTACCCGCTTCGATGGCTTTGTGGGCCCTACCGATCCAGCTAAACCAGAAGTAAAGCCAGTTCAGCACGACTGTCGAGACACACCGTTAGTATTACTCGATGACGCCGGCAATGGATTTCGGGACAATGAAACTGTCTGGCCTTTAGCTTTGACGGGATGTACTCCGCTGGTCATTCATAAGGTAAGGCGTCCGCTTGCCAGAGGAAAGCTGTGGAAGTATTTGGAGCCGCACGCTGACCGAACGATCGCACTGCTCAGCGCCGACGATTTACGCGGCGACGGTGGAAAAATCAGCCGCGGACTCTCATGGGAACAAACGGCAACGGATCTGTTCTTGTCACTTTCAGATGAACCTCGATTTCTGGGGCTCCAACGTTGCCCGTTCATTGTGGTGCCGCTGGCTCTCGAAGGAGCGATGTTGGTTCTTTGCAAAGATGGAAAAGTTAAGGGCGCTCATCTCTGGTACATTCCCAACCAGGTTGAGGGAGACTTGCTTCGCATGGGGCGGGGTGACATGAGCGGATTTGGTTCGGCGTTTGCCGCTGCCATTGCAGCTGCTCTTGCACAGAAAGGTCTCAATGGCTCAAGTACGCCCAACGCAATCGAGGGAGTACTGCGAGATACCATTCCCGACGCCCTGCGCGCCGAACACAATTTGTTGAAAGAAGCCTTCGGAGAATGCCGACCAGGTCGTAGACCTGAATATCCACACAAGGAAATCTTTCGCAGCGACGACACAGATGACTTGCCGCTGTTGAGTGACGTTGCGCTTCCGGAACTGCCGGCGCCGCGCACGGAAAAGGACATTAACGATTTCAAAGCCTGGCGAATTCTGGACTCGAAGCGAACCGGGGCGCTGGCTGGTTATGCGGCGGAAGTCGTTCGTTGCGGCGTAGACCAAACTTTTCGTCATGTTCCAATCGGCAGGTTTGGAAAGCTTGATACGCTGGACCGCAACGAAATCGAGAGCTATCGCAGCATTCGCAATCTCATTCGCGAGTTTCTCGATAAACCCAAACCTGAACGCCCGCTTTGCCTGGCCGTTTTCGGTCCACCAGGCGGTGGCAAATCTTTCGGCGTCACGCAAGTAGCCCGCAGCATTGACAGTGAAGGCCTAATCGACAAGCTGAGTTTCAATATCTCGCAATGGAGTGAACCCGCGCACCTGGGCCAGGCCCTGCACCGGGTCAGCGACGCGGCGCTGCGGGGGAAAGTGCCGTTGGTGTTTTTTGATGAATTCGACTCGCAACTCGGCATACAGGAGCTCGGTTGGCTCAAGTATTTCCTGGCCCCGATGCAGGACGGCGTTTTCTCAGAAGGATTGTTTGATTATGTGATTGGTAAATCGATATTTGTTTTCGCCGGAGGAACGGCGCACTCGTTTGCCGAGTTCAGGGATAAGGCAAAGGAAGTGAAGCAGAAAAGCGCCAAAGCCCAGGACTTTCTCAGTCGCTTGCGCGGATACGTGGACATTTTTGGTTTTGATCCACCAGCTAACACCAATCTCCTGCGTCGCGCGCTCGTATTGCGAAGCAAGATTATCGATAAGTATCCGCCGCTGAGCGATGCGTCCGGCAACAGCCGCATCGATCCCAGCGTCTTGCGAGCGCTCCTGCACATCGACAAATTTGCTCATGGAGCACGATCGCTGGAGGCGATTCTGGAGATGAGCAATCTCGCACACTGCAGCCAGTTTGATCCGTCAGCCCTTCCGTCACAGCATCAACTCGATCTGCATGTGAAGAGCGCCGAGTTTATGGCCCTTGTCCAGCAACAACAAATACTGGGCGCAAAGCTCGAGGAGATGGCAAAAGCCATTCATGAGTCTTACCTGCAAACAGAATTGGCAAAGAGAGACGGTAAAGGCCAACCCGTCTTTCAGCCGGGGGACCGGCCGGCCCTCCATCACTGGGACGATCTCGATAATCTGTATAAGAACTCGAATCGTGAGCAAGCCGCGAATTACCCGATTCTGCTCGCGGCCGCTGGTTGTGGATTTGAAGTGGGCCAACCGGATCCGAAATTCGAGTTTACTCTCGATGATGTGACTAAGCTTGCCCAGTTGGAACATGAACGATGGATGGAAGAGCGGCGTATTAAGCAACCCAATCATCCCGACCGCCGGCCATGGGATGAACTGACGAGTGAGGAAAAAGAGAAGGACATCAAGGCCGTCAAAAACATTCCAGAGATTCTTGGGCAGGTGAATTTGCGCGTGATTAGATTGATCTAGCTCGCCCGTCTTCGCGTCAGTCGGCGATCGACTTGATTAAGCAAATCATCTCCAGTTTGAATTCAAATTGGTCCTGATTTATTTGCGATGATCTGTATGACTGGCGATCCATGACTCCCTGGAAAACTGTTCGCGTCTTTATCTCCTCGACCTTCCACGACATGCGTCCGGAACGAGACTATCTCGTCCATGACGTCTTCGTTGAACTTAAGGAGCGCGGTGCGGCGCGCCGACTACACCTCATTGAGGACGAGCATTTTGATTTGATCTGTATGATCCGGACACACACCAAATAGGGCTTTTGTGGCCGAAATGGCGCACATAAATCCGTGCAACTTCGTGAGCAGTCTGTGAATCTCATAGTTGGTTTTTTGAGCGATTTGTAATTTAGTAATTACCTCAGGTAGTTACCTTTTGGTTTCCCGAAATCTCGAGAAAACCAAGTAATTCACCGACAATTTGTTCGATCAAAATTCCCTCGCAGCCCGACCCAATTTGGAGTGCGGTGACCTGTCACCGCTTTGGCCCGCAGCGGCTTGAGGCCGCTTATTAAAAAATGGGCATTCGAACTGTTATCAACTTGTGTCTGACTACTTGAGGAGATTTAAGATGAAGTTCTTTAGAAAGTTTTCCCCTGCTGCTATCGCCGCGATCGCGCTTCTACTATCACTGTCCACATTCTCGTTTGCGAAGTCGAAGAACAGCGATTTTCCTAACATCAAGATCGATAACTTCGGCAAATTGGACGAGAGTTTTTATCGTGGCGCCCGGCCGAAATCCAAAGACTTGAGCAGCCTCGCTGCGTTGGGTATTAAGACGATAATCGACTTAACCGACAATTCCAGAGAGCGTGAGCAACCTGCCGTCGAAGCCGCCGGGATGCGCTATGTCAATATCCCAATCGTCGACAAGAAGAATCCCAGCGTGGCTCAAATAGAGGAGTTCTTGAAGGTGGCTAACGACCCGGCCACCGGCAAGTTTTACGTCCACTGCGCAGGCGGACGGCATCGCACCGGCGTGATGGCTGCGATCTACCGGTTCAATCACGATAACTGGAACTTTGATCAGGCGTATGCCGAGATGAAGCAATTCGACTTCTACACCAGCAACGGTCATGGAGGTCAGCTCGACTTCATCCAGGACTACTGGCGCCAATTCCAATCGAAGCAATCCACCCCAACCACCACCGCCGCCGGCAGTCACTAAAAACTAAGCGACTAATTTCGTTTCAGCCGGCACAACCAACCGGAATAACCAAACTAAGGGAGGGCCACTCGTCTTGAGCGGCCCTTTTTCGGTATTCTAAACGCGACCTTGATCAGCTTGGCTACGACTTCTGGCTCAACGTCCTGAAAGTGGCTCGAGGCGCTCGGGCTCAGGTGCCTAAGCCGGAAGCGTAGGTTCGATAGCCAACTACCGCAGCATTGTCTGCTCATTCATAACCTCCGCCAGGTATCAGGGTCGCTTTAGTACTGTTGTCACTCACACGAACTCCAAGTGCAGCCCATACCACATAAAGCCGTAAGCACCGTGCACTCGTTTTCCTTTGCGGACTTTGCGCCTTTGCGGGATACCGCTGGCCGCGCCTCCCGGTACTGAGAATAACTCTAACAACGCCGAGCACAAACAAATCCGCAATCCGCAATTCTTAATCGATGGAGCTTTTCTGAGGCTCGGGAGTAGAATGGACGCGAGGTGAAACGATGAACATTAAGGATGTCGTTGAAATTGATCCGGAAAAGATGAGCGGTATGTCTGTCTTCACTGGCACGCGCGTCCCGATTAATCCATCTTTTCGACTATCTCGGAGCGGGAGACGGAATAGGCGTCTTTTTGGACGACTTTCCGACGGTGACTCGCGAGCAAGCCTTGGGTGTTATTGACTTAATGCGTCAACGCCTCCTCACCGAAAATGAAACTGCTGCTTGATGAGTGTATGCCGCGTCGCCTGAAGCGCGACTTTTCCGACCATGCGGTGTTTACCGTCAACACACCGAGATTCGGAAGCAGGGCGAATGCGGGCACTAACAGACCTGGTTGGAGCTTTCCTAAAGCCACGGTTAGAATGCGATCTGTACCCGGTAGTTCAGTAGTTCGGAGGATGTCATGGAACACAAGCTAACGGTCACAGTTCCCGACGAGGTGTATCAGCCGTTGGCCGAGGAGGCATTGAGACAGGGCCGGACGCCCGAAGAAGAAGCCTCGTTGAGACTGCAACGGTCCGTGCCGCGCCGCAATGGCGAACGTAGACCTGGCGGCCTTGAGGTGCTTTTTGGTTCCGTAGATCTCGGCTATCCTGTTGGGATAGACAATGAAGAGATCGACCGGGACATCGCCCGCGCCATCGCGGACACTCATGAGGACGAGCGCTGATGCTGCTGGACACTTCGGGATTGTTCTGCTTGTTACATCTGCGGGAACCCCAGCATCTTACCGCCAAGAAGATTTATTCAGATGCAGTGGCGCGATTTACGCACAATTACATTCTCGATGGGCTTGTATCGCTAGCCCATAGCCGTAACATTCCTCGACGCGGTACGTTAAATTTTAGTCAGCAGTTACTGGACGACTCCAGCGTCGAAATAATTTGGATCGATCTAGCGCTCCATCAACAAGCGCTTGATTTACTCTTCGCTCGCTCCGACAAAACATACTCACCTCTGCGATGCGGTCAGTTTCGTTCTGATGCGCGAACGTGGCGAAACCGAAGCGCTCACGACCGACAGCCACTTCGAACAAGAAGGCCTGGTTCGTTTACTGGTTCCTTAGCTTGAGAAATACTGACTCCGGATCTCGGACGCCTCCGCGCCAACTTCCCCGGTCGGACCCAACACATCTTCGAAAACTCCGCCCAAGATTGGACCGTTCTCTTAATTGACAAGCAGCGTCGCCAGCAAGGGAACTTCCAGCGCCAATGTAGCTCACACATTTGATGAGGTCTCCGCAAGAGTCTAATATTACCCGTCGTGTCCTCCAGGTTAGCCCCAACGGTAAAAGGAAAAACATTTCCCATGGTGCCTAAGACCTCGCTCTCATTAAACAAACAGAAGCTGGACAATCTCGCGGGCGAAATCTGGAAATCTGCCACACGGCTACGAGGCAAGTTCAAAGCTTACGAATATCAGAACGTCATTCTGCCGATCATTGTTATACGTCGACTTGAATGCGTGCTTCTAAAATGGCGTGAGGACAAGAAAGCGGAAATCAGCGCGAAGAAACCAAATCTTACCGAAAGCGAAGTTGACGCGCTGGTCAAGAAGTTAGAACTCAACCCTCAGCAAGCGCCCTTCTCAAATAAAACCGAATGGACGCTGCGAAAGGTCTACGAAGAAGATCACACGCTTCTGGCTGAGAACTTTCGCGACTACATAAATGGATTCTCCAAGAACGTTGATGAAATCATCGAGCACTTCAACTATCGTGCGGTCATTGGCGAGATGGTCAAGCGCAACCGCCTAGCTCCAATTCTCAATCAATACAAGGAAGAGCCGCTAGGGCCAGACAGTCTCTCAAATCTCGAAATGGGTTACGTTTACGAGGAACTCCTCAGGCGTTTTTCGGAAGAAGCAGGCGAGGAGGCTGGAGATCACTTTACTCCCCGCGAAGTCATTCGCCTTATGGTCGAGTTGCTGGAAATTCCGATTCCTGAGAAGCATCTCTCGATCTACGACCCAGCGTGTGGCACGGGCGGAATGTTGTCCGTAGCTCAGGAACATCTGTTTGACCGGGCTGAGGGTGACGCGGAAAAGCGCCGCGTCGAGCAACTGGTGACCGTACATGGACAAGAACTGTCTCCACCGAACTACGCAGTCTGTAAGTCGGACTTACTGATAAAGGATGATAGGCAAGCTAAGATTTTTCTCGGCAATTCACTCATCCCGCACGATCCGCATAGTCGTGAGCCAGGCGATCAACTCCCGGAATCAAAGTTCCGCTTCGACTACATGTTAAGCAATCCACCTTTTGGAGTTACGTGGGGTGGCAAAGACGGGTACGACGCCGAAGTCCGAAAGTTGGCGAAGACCCGTTACAAGGCCGGAATACCACGGGTTAATGACGGAGCGCTTCTGTTTCTAGAGACGATGCTGGCAAAGATGAAAGATCCGGAGAAAGGCGGCAGCCGCATCGCGATCATCTTTAATGGCTCGCCGCTTTCGAATGGCGATTGCGGCTCAGGAGAGAGCGAAATCCGTCGTTGGATTCTGGAGAATGATTGGCTGGATGCCATCGTGATGTTGCCGGATCAAATGTTCTATAACACTGGCATCTTCACTTATGTCTGGTTGTTGCGAAATGAAAAGCCACCGTCTCATCGTGGGTGCGTCATGATCATCGATGCACGCAAACAGTTCGAGAAAGAGCCAAAGGCATTCAGCAATAAGCGCAATCGCATGACCGATGTGCACCGTCAGTGGATCGAAGAGCGCTACCGCGATGGTTGGAAGCCTGGCTATACAGACCAACACGTGAAGATTTTCCAGAACAACGGACAGCAGAAGGACTTTGCCTATCACAAAGTCAGTGTCGTGTTCTGGCAAACCGACGAAAACGATCATCCCGCTATCATCACTGAAAAATACGAGAAGAGTTTCACGGCAGCGAATATTGCCAGGGAGCAAGCGTTCTATGAGAGTGATCTCGAATTCAATCTCGGACTCACCGATCAGGAGGGTGCTTTGCGATCGTGGCATTCACGCTTGGACCGAATGATAGCTTCCCGAAGATCTATGAAAGGTTAGTACGTCAGGCCTTCCATTCAGAGATTGAGGCGCTAACCAGCAATCTCACTGATGCTGCCGCAAGGAAGAAAGCTGTCAAGCGTTTCATCGAATCGTTAGAAGTCAACGCGCAATGGACCCATCGTCACTACGTCAAAGACGATGAATACATCCCCTTTGGCGAAGACATCGATGAGTTTCTAAATCGCGAAATCGCAAAGCCAATCATTCGCTGGGAAGACAGTTCGCAACTGGGCTATGAGATTCTGCCAAACAAGTACTTCTATCGGTATCAGCCACCTACGCCAGCGGAAGATCTGCTCGCTGAGTTTTGGAAGTTGGAGAAGGAGGCCGAGGAGAAGTTGCGAGGGTTAGCAGGCCGAAGACGATGAACATGCGACAACCCGAAAGTGTCGGTGGTAATCGATTCCCCGGTCGAAGCTTGAAGCGTTTCGGTAGCCTCATTGGTGGAAGTGGTTTTCCGGTGGACGAACAAGGTTTCTCACAATCCGAGATGGAGATTCCTTTCTTCAAAGTGAAAGATCTGGCCGCGCCGAACAAACTCGTCACGACTGACAATTACGTATCGCGAGAAACTGCCGCGAGGCTCGGTGCTACGATTTTTCCAGAATCCACAATTGTATTTGCAAAGGTCGGCGCCGCCTTACTCCTCAATCGTTTTCGCGTTTTGGGTTGCGAAGCGTGCCTGGACAATAACATGATGGCATTGCAATTGAACAAACCCCACGATGTATCGTTCTTCATACATCTGCTTAATGACACTGACCTTTCTTGCAACTTCAATCAAGGTCCAGTGCCGTCAGTTAACACGCGCCAAGTTGGCTCAACCATTGTGACAGTCCCTCGACCAAAGGACCAAAGGCGTATTGCCGCTTATCTGGACGCTAGTTGTACAGCGATTGATGCAGCCGTGGTCGCAAAAAGCCGCCAACTCGAAACTCTTAACGAGATTCACAAATCGGCGTTGCACTCAACGTTTGCGCGCTTTGCAGAGGAGCCCATTGAAAGAATCAAGGATGTAGCAATAAAAATTGGTAGCGGTGTTACACCGGAGGGAGGGGCCGCTGGTTATCTAGACAGCGGCATACCTCTTCTACGTAGCCAAAACGTTCATTTCGACGGCTTGCGTCTTGACGATGTGGCCTGTATTTCTCTGGAGACCCACACCGAAATGTCCAACAGTCAGATTCGTCCCAGAGATGTGTTGCTCAACATTACAGGCGCTTCAATTGGTCGTTGCACCTTTGTTCCAGACGGATTTGGCGAGGGAAACGTCAATCAACATGTTTGCATCATTCGCCCTGGTCACCGGATCGACTACAAGTTTCTGGCGGCTTTCCTTTCTTCTCCAATTGGTCAGGATCAAATTCTCTCTACCTTCACTGGAGCGTCTCGTCAGGGACTGAGTCACGCGGAACTTGGTTTGATCCGAATTCCAATTCCGCCGCTCCCGATCCAAGTTCAGACTGTTGAGCGGATTGATCGTCAAGACAGAAGAAACGGGCAGCTTCGCACTCTGATTGAGCGTCAAATTGAAACGCTCACCGCGTACCGCAAATCTCTGATTCACGAATGTGTAACCGGCCAGCGGCGAGTAACGGAGGCGGACTTGAAACGGGTTGGCGTAAGTTTCTGATAATCGGAGATGCCTGAAGTCGAAAAGCGGATCATAATCATTGCTGGTCCCAACGGCGCCGGCAAAACCACTTTCGCTGGTGAGTTTCTGCCGAATGAAGCCAGCTGCCCAATCTTTGTCAATGCCGATTTGATCGCTGACGGCCTTTCTCCACTTGATCCAAGTGCCGCGGCTGTGCGAGCGGGACGCTTGATGATTAAAGAGATACGGTTGCATGCCGAGCGTCGCGAAAACTTTGCCTTTGAAACGACGCTATCGGGTCGGCTCTATGCTCGATTGATTCCTAAGTGGAGAGCCGACCAATATCAGGTGCATCTCGTTTTTTTGCGTCTCGAGTCTCCCGAATTGGCTATCGAGCGCGTAGCGCTGCGTGTCGCTCAAGGCGGTCACAACGTACCGGAAGATGTAATCCGTCGCCGGTTTGCTCAGGGCTGGCGCAACTTTCACCAGTTTTATCGCTCGCTTGTGGATTCGTGGCAGCTATATGATAATTCCGGCGAACTTCCGAGATGGCTTGAGGCCGGAACGAACCAATGAAACCAACCACGGAAGCCGAGACTAATCCGTTAATCGGCGTCGCTGATGCGCTCCATCGCGCGGCCCAACGCGCGCGGGAGATTGCGGCCCGTACAAGAACGCCACTCGTGTTCAGCATTAATGGTCGAATCGAGAAGCGTTGGGTGAATAACGGCGATCCTGCCGCACTTCGCGAGGCATTCGAGCATTACCTAAATGCAGTACCAGACGCTGAACCGTCGGAGACTGATCGCCTGACGTAGGCGCTGGCGTCACCCAACGCCCATGCCTCTCACAAGAGCACCAGAACTGGCTTTTCAGGAGCACATCGCGGCGTTCCTGATCCGCGAACACAAGTACGGCGTCCTCGAGCAAGTTGAAATAACCGACACAGAGAACTTCATCGTCGAAGATCATCTCTGGGCATTCCTCAACGACACGCAACATGAAACAGTCAGGAAATTAGCGGAAGATTATGGTACGGATGCGCGCGACGAAGTCTTTCGCGCGCTACGAAGCGAGCTCCAGCATTCGCCATTCTGGTTGCTGATTAGGCATGGATTGAAAGTGCGCGGGCTGGAGTTTCGCCTTTACTATCCGAAGCCGCGCTCGAGCGAGAGCATCGCAAACAAGCTCTACGATAAGAATAGAATTACTTTCCGTCCACATTTCTATTTCGGGGATACTAATACTGAAGTTGATTTCGTTTTCTTTCTGAACGGCCTGCCAATTGTTGCGCTGGAACTGAAACACGAGAAGAACCAAACTGTGCACGACGCGGTGACTCAGTTCACAAAGCGAGACCACACGCGCAATATCTTCAAGCACCCGTTTTTGTACATAGCTGCCGATACGGCCGACGTAATGGCCGCAACCGACCCACGTCGCGAAGAGAACTTTCGCTGGCATAACACGGGCCTTACGAACAGGCCTTTCACTGAAGGTGAGTATCCAGTTGAATTCCTTTACCGTGAAGTCTTATCGAGGGAGCGCCTCCTCGAAGCTCTATCTTCTTTTCTGGTTTACGCGCCGCTACAAGAGGCAAGGGAAGACAAACCCGAGCGACCTCCGTTTACTCTTTTCCCACGCTATCACCAAAGCAGAACCGTGCGTCGAATTGCTGACGATGCGCTCTCGCATTTCACTGCTACAGGAAATATCGGCCGAAAGTATCTTGTCAACCATTCTGCCGGCAGCGGCAAGACACTCACGATATGCTGGCTCGCCGACCGACTACATAGCCTCTTCAAACCCGGCACGAACGAAAAACTGACCGATGTTATTTTTGTTCTAACTGATCGTAAGACGCTGGATAAGAATATCAAGGACGATTTAGAGAATTTCGTTCATCTAAAAGATATAGTTGGGCTGGCCAGGAAGGCCGAAGACCTTCCACGGTTTCTGGCCGAGCGAAAGTCCATCATCGTCACTACGCAACAAAAATTCGCCTGGATTGTGGAAAAGCTCGAAAAGGATCCGGCGCTAAAGCAACTTCGCGTTGCTTTCCTGATCGACGAAGCGCACCGCTCTCAAGAAGGCAGAATGGCAACGGCGATTAGAAAGCCTTTCAGGGAAAGCGCGGATGTAGAGGCCGCCGACGCTGAAAACGAGCCTGAGGATGAGGAAGAGGAGATTACCAGGATTATTCGTGAGCATGATCACAATCAACTTTTCGTTGCCTTCACGGCCACTCCGGCGCCGGCAACAGTAACACTGTTCGGCGAAGCATTCGATACTTACACCGAAGCTGAAGCAATTGCCGAAGGGTACATTGTTGATGTGGCAGCGAGCATTATTTCCTACAAGACACTCTACAACTTGCGCTCACGCGTGGTTCCGAAACCAGAAGATGAACAGAAGTTGTATCCGAAAGGAGTTGTGGCAAGGGCCCTGAAGAACGTCGCCTTTCAGGATGACGGGTTGATTCAATACAAGTCCGAAGTAATGCTTCGTATCTTTGAGGAAGACGTTAGGCCGCTGATCCTAGGTCGCGCTAAAGCGATGATTGTGTCGAGTTCGCGAGTTGCCGGGTTGCGCTACTTTCAAATCATCAAGGAGAAGCTAAGAGAGCGCGGAGCCGACTATCAGGTGCTGTATGCGTTCTCAGATTTCGTTCATCCGCAAACGAACGAGGCGATCAGTGAACATGCGATCAACGAACTTGATGATGGTGAACAGATTGAAGACCGTTTTGCCGGTGAGAATTATCGGTTGTTGGTGGTGGCAAATAAATTTCAGACTGGATTCAACCAGCCGCTGCTGGCAGGAATGTTCCTTGATAAGCCCGTGTTTGATCGTAATGCCGTGCAGACAGTTTCCCGCTTAAATCGTTCCTACGATGAAAAAGAAGATGTCGTAGTGGTCGACTTCACTAACAATGCGGAAGCAATCCTGAAAGCGTTTGCGAAATATCGAAAGGGAACGCCATTCCCGCCTGCCGAGTCCGACGAAAACGAATGCATACGGCTGCGCCAAGAGATTCTGTCCGCCGGGGTTTTTACACCGGGTGACGCGAAGGAGCTAGTCAGACTATTAGCGTTGCAGAACGATGCGCGAGTTCAATTCGCTGTGTCGGGTCTGCGTGCTCGATTCCAGCAAAAGATCTCGGACTTTGAGCAGCGCAAGGAGTTCGTCTACTTGCTGGCACGCTTCGTTAGAAGCTATCACTTCCTGACGTGCTTCTTCGCCTACCCTCTCGAAATTGGCGAGTTTGCGGCCTTCGCAGAATACGTAGGACCCCAGCTGATCAAGCAAGGCAGCGTCTCAGAATTAATGAACCGCATCCGGCAAACCGAAGTTGTTAAGGCCGCGGTTCAATATCAGGGTGAAGTGCGGAGTGCGGGTCCAGTGAAAATCAAATCTGGAACTCCGGGGCGAAGTCCGGGTCCGGTGCCGAAGAAGGTCTCGATACAGGACATGATTGATGAAATCCGGACCCGGTTTACGATCACCGATGAAGAAGCACTCTACATCCGCGAAGTAACAGAAGAAAAATCGCAGGATGAGTCAATTCGAGCTACCGTTCACACACACAAAGAAGATCGCGCTTATCTTGCAGGGCCGTTTCACGGACAGGTTAATTGGCAGATTCAGGCGGCGTACCAGGACCGTGGCCGTTACGAGGAGCTCACCGACGACAAATATAAAGACACAGGCGGTATTTTCGACATCATGGCCGTAACGGTAATTGAGAACCACCTGGCGGCTACGACCTAAGCATGGGTAAGTCTATTGACCAGATTCCTAAACAAGATCGTCCTCGCGAGAAACTGCTCGCGAAGGGGGCGGCGGCTTTAAGCGATCAGGAGTTGATCGCGGTGCTGCTCGGGAAAGGAACGTCCACGATGGACGTGATGACTTTGGCCGGTAAACTGCAACGAGCGATTGACGAGAAAGGATTGGGAATCAACGTCGAGGACCTCAAGGAGTTCAATGGTGTCGGAGATGCCAAAGGAGCTTTAGTTGTAGCGGCCATTGAGTTTGCTCGACGACGGATTAAACCGGAAGGATTCAAGGTTAGTAGACCGGCGGACGTGCTGCCCTTGATCCGGCATTACGGTGATCGGAAACAAGAGCACTTTCTTTGTGCAACGATTAACGGAGGGAATGAGGTACTTAATATACATGTCATTTCTATCGGCCTCGTTGATCGATCGCCAGTTCATCCACGTGAGGTGTTTGCTTATGCGGTAGCCGACCGAGCCTCAGGTGTCATCGTTGCTCACAACCATCCAAGCGGTCCACTCGAACCCTCAAGTTATGATCGAGATACAACTGCTCAACTTAAGAGGGCTGGCGAGATTCTCGGAATTGAGCTGCTAGATCACGTCGTCTTCAACCGCTCGAGTTATTTCAGCTTTTTGGAAAGCGGCCTCCTATGAAATACAGTCACCGTGTGAGCATCTTACTTAGGCTAGTCAGCAATTAGATGGCACGAACGCTCGGATACAAAATCGCAAGATCCAGAACATTATTTGCAAAAACTGCGGACAAGGTGCTTACACCAATCATTGATGCGATTCTCAGTGATCTCAGCAAGCATGAGGCTGAGATTGATCGTGTGTGGGCGGTGGAAGCGCGGAGGCGTTGGGTTGAGTATAAAGCGGGTCGTCTTTCTACCGTATCCTACGAAGAAGTAATGGCCCGGCATCGCGGATGAGCAAGACGAACATTGCGTCGTCTGTATGAAAGCGCATTGACGTTACCAAATCCCTCTTCAGGTCAACAGTCTCGATTGCTGAATGCGGATTGCTGATTGATGCGGCAAAGAGCTAAGAGAATTTTCGGATTGCGAATTAGTGCAGCACAGGGCTAAGTGCGAATTGGCGCGAGAATCGGGTAAGAGCAACGAGGGGTGAGTGCCGATGGCTGATCACTGATTACTGACTGCTGAATGCTATTCCGCGCGTTGGGCTCAGACTGAAGTCTAAGCTACGTCGAACGCGCTCGCTGCGCGAGGAACGCACCAGCCTATTACTGATTGCTGATTGCTGATTACTGATTACTGATTGCCGATTACTGATTACTAATTCCCGGGTGTTCATACTTGTCGCTGTCCATATTACTTGCGCATGAGTTTTCGAGTCGAATTCAAGTTCGGGGGGCGCAGTATTTTCGAAATGGCGTGGTCCGCATCGTGGACCATTCGCGGCAAAGCGTTGATGCCATCGTGCGTGGCAGCGTTAATTATTTTGTCAGGCTCAGAGTTGACGATAGTTATTTGATCTCAGCTTGTACCTGCCCCTACTTTTCCGACGGGGTAGCGTGTAAGCACTTGTGGGCCACGATCCTGAAAGTTGATAGAGAGAATTACTTCCCTGCGATTCAGCGTCACGACAGACTCCGAATTACTTTCGACCTTGGTACCGTGAGTGAGTTGCAGGCAAAGGCGCCTGCAAACGCGCCAGGCAAGTTGAAAGAGAACATTCGGCCGAAGCCAGCACTCAACTGGCAACGACAGCTCAAACTCCTCGCCGGCTCGACCGCAACACCAGCACTCCAAAACATCTGGCCTTCCAACCGTCAGATAATTTACCTAATCGATCCCCAAGCTACTCGCACCAGGGGAAGACTCACGTTCGAAATTGGCTATCGCGAGCGAAACCGCAAAGGCGACTGGGGCAAGTTCAAGCCAAAACGAGTTCCGTTGAGCTCGATTTCTTCAATGAACGATCAAGCGGACGTTCAGATATTGAGTTTGCTGAGTGGCGCCAAAGAGTATTACTACTATTCAAGTTTTAGTCACGAGTCGCTCTTCAGCAACTGTTCGCTCTCGCCTGAATCTGAAACTGTTCTTTTGCCCATGATGTGTTCTACCGGACGCTGTTTATTGCGCGCGCCGGAGGGGATTTCGCCTTTGCCCATCCAATGGGATGACGCAGCGCGCTGGGAATTGACGCTGCGAGTGCGGAGTGAAGCTTCAGCAAAATATGAATTGTTTCCCGTTCTGAGAAACGCTGACGAAGAAATAGAGGTGGCGACTGCGCTCGTAATCACAGACGCATCCTTGATTACTTCCGATTCGCGAGCCGGTCGACTAATCTCTCGCGGCACACGGAGCTGGGTGTCCATGCTTGCTAACGAGAATGCGCTTCGAGTTCCGCTCGCAGACGCAGATGCGTTGGTAGCGCAACTGCTATCAATGTCGAATGTGCCGCGCTTGGATTTACCAGCTGAACTTCGATACGAAGAACTGAATGTCTCTCCGACGCCGCATTTACGAATCCGGAAGCCAAAAAACGACTTTTACTCACAGAGCCTGAATAACTCAAAACTTGAGGCTGACGTTCTGTTCGATTATGACGGAGTATCGATTAACTTTTTCGATTTACGGCCCGGCGCCTATGACCAGCAATCCAAACGCTTCGTAAAGCGAGACAGCGAATATGAACAAGCGGCGATAGCAGTTCTGACAACGTTGGGAATCAAGCCGCCGAATAATGAGTACGCGCCTGCAGAGGAATTCAATCTCGCACCCAAAAAACTACCGCACGCGGTGAAAACGCTTCTGACTGAGGGATGGAAAGTAGAAGCTGAAGGAAAGCTCTATCGGCAAGCCGGCTCGATGAATATGTCGGTGAGCTCCGGCATCGACTGGTTTGAGTTGCACGGAGAGGTCCAGTTTGGCGATGGGCTGACAGCAAAACTGCCGGAACTGTTGGATGCGCTTAGACGCGGAGAGTCAATGGTCCAGCTTGGCGACGGCAGCTTTGGATTAATGCCTGAAGAATGGTTGAGCAAGTATGGCTTGTTGACCTCATTAGGCGAAACCGCGACGGATCATTTGCGTTTCAAGCGCGCGCAAACCGGCATTCTCGACGCTCTGTTGGCGGCGCAGCCCGAGGTAAAAACGGACGAAACTTTCGGGCGGATACTTCGAGAGTGGCGCGACTTCAAGGGCATAACAGCGATGGCCCCGCCGACCACCTTTGTTGGCAAGCTGCGTCCTTATCAGTGCGATGCCCTCGGATGGTTTCAGTTCCTCGAGCGTTTCGGGTTTGGAGGATGTTTGGCTGATGACATGGGTCTTGGCAAGACCGTTCAAGTGCTTGCCTTGCTGGAATCACGTCGAGTGGCTCGACAAAAGCTGCGCAAGTCTTCGAAAAGCAAACCCTCGCAGTCAGACGCAAGCGTCTCGATAACACGTCCATCGCTGGTAGTGATGCCGCGGTCTCTCATCTTCAACTGGGAACAGGAGGCCGCTCGTTTTACGCCGAAGATCAAAATACTCAAGCATACAGGCGCCGAACGAATCCGGGGCATCGCGCATTTCGATGATTATGATCTAATTCTGACTACTTACGGCACGTTGCGCCGAGATGCTGTTGAGTTTCATGGCGCTCACTTTGATTACGTTATTCTCGATGAGTCGCAGGCGATAAAGAACGCGAAAACTGAATCGGCTAAGGCGGTGCGTCTCCTCGATGGAGCGAATCGCCTGGCGCTGAGTGGTACGCCAATCGAGAATCACATTGGCGAAGTGTGGAGCTTATTTGAATTTCTGAATCCGGGCATGCTGGGTGCGGCTTCAGTTTTTCAACTCTTCGGAGGGGCCGGGCGAACGCCAAATGAAGAAACGCGCCGCCTGCTGAGCCGGGCGTTACGACCGTTTTTCCTGCGACGGACAAAGGAGCAGGTAGCGACAGAATTGCCGGAGAAAGTCGAGCAAACAATATTTTGCGAAATGGAGGCTGTGCAACGACGACAATACAACGAACTACGTGAGCACTATCGAAAGTCTCTTCTTGCTCAAGTGGAAGAGACGGGCTTAGGACGCGCAAAGATTCAAGTGCTCGAAGCACTCTTGCGATTACGACAGGCGGCATGTCATCCCGCACTTCTAGGACTGGAGAATGAAACATCTTTCAACGCAAAGCTCGACGTTCTGATGCCGCGGCTTAGTGAGATCATTGAGGAAGGACACAAGGCACTGGTCTTCTCGCAGTTCACCAGTTTTCTCGGAATCGTGCGGCGGAAACTGGAGCTCGAGGGGATTGACTATGAGTATCTTGACGGTAAAACGCGCGATCGCGCCGCAAAGGTTCATCGTTTTCAAAACGACTCTCAATGCCGGCTCTTTCTCATCAGCTTGAGAGCAGGCGGCCAGGGATTGAATCTAACTGCCGCCGATTACGTGTTCCTTCTGGATCCCTGGTGGAATCCGGCAGTGGAAGCACAAGCAATCGATCGAACCCATCGTATTGGGCAAGCGAAACGAGTCTTTGCTTATCGGTTGATCACACGCGACACAGTAGAGGAGAAAGTGCTCCTCTTGCAGGCTGATAAACGTGAACTGGCCGACGCGATAATTAATGAGGATAACAGTCTGATTAAGACGCTTACGAGTGAAGAATTGCTGTTGTTATTGTCTTGAAGTAGGCGAGAAGAATTGCGAATTCCTGGTTGTGAGTTTCGAGTTTCGAATAGCCTGTGGAGTTTGAAATGTTTATAGTTGATTCTGCCTCATAGACATGGCGTCGCGGCGCGTTAGTCAATTCAAGGAGACACTATGAAATTGCCTAAGTTAACTGCAGTGATTGAGAAAGAGGGTAAATGGTACGTTGCGACCTGCCCAGAACTCGGTGTCGCCAGCCAGGGTCGTTCATTTGAAGAAGCTGAGGCAATGATTCTTGAAGCCGTGGAGCTGCTAATAGAAGAAGCTGACGAAGACGAGATCACACGCCGCCTTAATAGGGGTGTGAAAGTGAAGAAACTGGAACTCGCTCATGCCTAAATTGCGAGTGCTCTCAGCGAAGCAGGTGTGCAGGATTCTTGAGAAACATGGATTCGTTGAGATCAGGCAAAGTCGGCAGTCACATCATTATGCGCCGACAATTGACGGACAGAAAGATAACGCTTCCAGTGCCAAACCATTCAGAAATTGCGCGAGGTACCCTCAAGAGCATTATTGATCAAAGCGAGATTCCTAAAGCTGCGTTCATGAATTGAATCTGGAAAGAAGATGAGCGTACGTGGCACGGGCGTCCCGCCCGTGATCGCGTTGTCTACGATCATTTGTCCGGAGCGCGCCGCATGCGGCGAAGGTGCGGGACAATTATTTCGCGGGTTCGGAGCTTAGGTTTGAGTTACGAGCAAGTTGAGCGTTAACAACGCAATCACGGGCGGGACGCCCGTGCCACGTGCGCGTGTTGCCGCCTTGCTCTATTCCTTTGCCCGCTCGCGTACGAGAAAAGCTGCGTGGCTGGATTCGTCATTAGGAAAATTTGTAAACCTCACTCAAAACCGCGACACGCCGAATCGAAATCTGAATTCTTCTAACCCGCGAATCTGAATTCCTCCTTTCCGCGAATCTGATTACTCATCCGTGAATCCGAATTAGTCGGAGCCTTCGTAGTTCTCTACCAGAACGTGATGTGAATCCGATGAGCACAAACGATGCTTGCCGAGTTTCCTGAACATGAGGAACTCAGTGACCGCTTCCAGCTCCTCGAGTTCCAGAACAAGAGCCGAAGCTCAGTGACTGTTTTTTAGCGCTCATCGAGCTTCCAGAAATCAGATGAGACTTCGATGAGCGCATTCCCGGCTCATCGAAAATTTTTTGAAAGGAACAGTTAATGCAAAGACAATCCCGAAAACTTTTTGCCGCAGTCGCGAGCTTTTGCGCCGCGGCCTCCCTGGGGTTGGGTCTTGTCGTGGGTCTCGACCCCCAACCATCTTTTGCGGCGAGCCACCGCGAGGCGCCGTTGCTCGCCATGGATCCATCGGTTGACAGTACCGACTTCTTCGCTTTCCGTAGTTACGAGCCGGGTCGCGAGAAATTCGTGACGCTGATCGCTGACTACATCCCCGGTGAACTGCCGCCGGCGGGTCCGAACTATTATCAGCTTGATGACACCGCGCTCTACGAAATCAAAGTTGACAACACCGGCGACGGAGTCGAAGACGTCGTCTATCAATTTCGTTTCAGCAGCAAAATTGTGAACCCCGATATCGTGCTTGATATGGCCGCGCCGAACAAAGTTCTGACCGGCAAAGGCGGCATTGGGATCAAATCGCTCAAGGATCCTGATTACAACATTGTGCAAAGCTACAGTGTGACTCGTGTTGCCAATGGTAAGTCCAAACTACTTGCCGACGGCCTGATTGCTCCTCCGGCCAATATTGGTGAGCGAACCACTCCGGATTACGAAAAGTTGGCTGAAGACGCGGTTTACAAGTTGCCCGGCGGCGGGCGCGTGTTCGTTGGCCCGCGTGACGACCCTTTCTTTATCGATCTGGGTTCGATCTTTGACACTTTGAATCTGCGCTCGATTACTCGCACCGGTGGCTACGATTATTTGGCCGGACTCAATGTGCACAGCATCGCGATCGAGGTCCCGATTTCAGACCTCACTCGTGATGGTAAGACGCCGACCAATCCTACTGATCCCAAGTCAGTGATCGGAACCTGGACTACCGCGAGCCGCTCGGCTGTCTCAGTGATGAGAGCGCATGGCACAAGTATGGCCGCCGAGATGAAGCAGGTGTCGCGTCTTGGTAATCCGCTGGTCAACGAAGTCGTTATCCCTCTCAAGCTCAAGAACGCGTTCTGTGGTTTGTCGCCCAAGGACGATGCCGTGGCAGCTCCGTACGTGCTTGATGTTCAGCTTGCTCACTTGATGCAGGCCGTTTTCAAGATCGACATACCGCCGGCTCCACGTAATGACCTGGTCTCGATCTTCGCGACCGGTATTCCCGCCGGTGCAGTTCCCGGTGCGCCGCATTACAACACTTTCTTGTCAGACGGAAAGCCTCACGAAATGTTGAGGCTGAACGTAGCCTTGCCGGCGACTCCTTTTGATAAGCAAAGCAACCTTGGACTATTGGGCGGCGACATCGCCGGCTTCCCCAATGGCCGTCGAGTGGGAGACGACGTCACGGATATTGCGCTGCGCGCGGTGGCTGGCGGCACCCCGTTCACGGCGAATACAAACAAGGCGCCTAACAATGCGCTAGGTGATGGAGTGGACCACAACGACTCGCCTTACCTGAAAGTGTTCCCATACGTTGGGTTGCCACATTCAGGCCGCACGAAATAAGTTCGTTGCCGAGCTGTGACAGATAACGAGCAGGCAGGGTGAGGATTGATGAGGTTCGATACAGTCAGTCTTCACCTTGCGCATTCTCTCAGAGACGTGTAGAGGGCTAGTGGACTGTAACAAAGAGATTGCTAGTGGCTCATCGATCTATCTGTTGGAAAAATGATCGAAGTCTGATCTATGTCACTGGTCGAGCTACTGGCAATTCAACTGTTACAGTCCACTAGTTTAGGTGTGCGTTAGTTTAGTTGTGCGCCTCTCATTCACACCGTGGCTTTAGCCCGGTGACAAGTGACCCCCCTCAACGATTAATGAACCGTTTTCAACGGTTTGGGAGTCGATGAGCTAGGGAAACCGTTGAAACGGTTAACAGAACTATTTGCTCGTTAACCCCCGGTTGAAACCGGGGGTGAATGAGAAACTTAAAACTGACCCATGACCGGAGACACGAGCGAGACGCCTTGCCACGAAACACGGGCGGGACGCCCGTGCCACTTACGGGCGGGATCGCCTTGCAAAGAAGATACGGGCGGGATCGCGATGCAAAGAAGACACGGGCGGGATCGCGATGCAAAGAAGACACGGGCGGGATCGCCATGCAAAGAAGACACGGGCGGGATCGCGATGCAAAGAACACACGGGCGGGACGCCCGTGCCACGTGGCGCACTTTGAGACTTCCCAGGATGGGCTTATGAGCACAAAAGCTTTTACAAAGATTATTGGAGTGATTGTTGGAATCGTGGTCGCTCTGGTCGTTTCGTTCGCAGGTATTCGGGCGCTATCCAGAAGCACCAGCCAGCCAACCCCAGCGCCCGCAATTTCACCTCGAGACGAACGGGAAACACCTGGCGATCGCAACATCAAACTTGCTGAGGCGCGGATCAGAAACCTGCCGAATTCTCCTGAAGGATACAATCAGCTCGCTGCCGCCTACATGCAGAAAGCGCGCGAGACCGGGAATTTCGATTTCAACAGCAAAGCGGAGGCTCTCCTAAATCAGTCGCTCCAACTTGATCCCCACGACAGCTCGACCCTGACGTTGCATGCGACGCTGCTGCTGACCTTCCATCGTTTCAGAGAAGCTCTTGAAGTAGCGAAGCGCGCGCAGCAGTTTGCGCCTGACAACGCCGATCTCTTTGGAGTCATGACCGATGCGCTGGTCGAGCTTGGCGATTACACGGAAGCTGTGAAGGCGGCGCAGACAATGATGAACTTGCGACCTGATGCCGCGGCCTATGCCAGAGCTTCCTATCTCCGAGCGCTACACGGAGATATCGAAGGGGCTATCGAAGCAATGCAGGTTGCGGTTAAGGCTGCTAGTCCGTCTAACGCAGAAAACGCCGGATGGTTCCGCGTCCACCTCGGGCTCGAAATGTTGGCAGCGGGAAAGAAAGTGGAAGGCGAGCGAGAAATTGATGTGGCGCTCGAAATTCTTCCCAACTACCACCTGGCGCTTGCGGCGAAAGGCCGGGCGCGCGCGGCTGCGGGCGACTTTGATCAGGCCATCGACTTTTACAAGAAGGCACAGCAACGAGTGCCGCTGCCCGAAACCGCAATCGCGCTCGGTGACCTTTACACGAAAGTTAAGAAGCCGGCCGAGGCACAACGCCAGTATGCACTCGTCGATTTCATCGAACGCACGAGTGCGGTTGGCTCCACTTATTCACGGCAGCTTGCGCTTTTCTGGGCCGATCACGACATGAAGCTCGACGAGGCTTTAGAGATCATGCAGCGTGAGCGTGAAGTCCGCGCGGACATTTACACTTCAGACGCATTGGCGTGGTGTCTGTACAAGAAAGGTCAACTGTCTCAGGCGGCAGCAGCGATTGAACAGGCGACTCGATTGGGCACTCGCGACGCGCGCATCTTTTACCATGCGGGCCTGATTTACGACTCCCTTGGCGATCAGCGGCGCGCTTCCAAATATTTGAAACTCGCGCTCAGCCTCGATCCCGCTTTCGATCTTCTGCAAGCCGGCGTCGCCAGGCAAAAGTTGGATGAGCTCACTCGACGTTCCAGTAAAGAGTTGCGGGGCAATTCCGTGCTGATGAGAAGCCTCAAACCCCCGTCCCGTAGGGACCGAATGTTTATAGAAGCCAGCACCCTGTCGATCAAGTCCGCTCCTTTAGGAGCGGATTGTCCGCAGCCGGGCGAGATATCGCGCTCCAATCGAGCTCAAGCCGATTTTTCGATGGCGACATCTATGAACATTTCACCCCTACACGGTGAGTTGACGTACCTAATGACCGTACCACAAAAAGAGGCATCATTATGAGAAACTCATCAAACTCACCGGCCAGACGCCGGCGCCACGTTTCGATTGTCAGAACTTTGGCGATGGTCGCGCTCTTGATGACGATAGTCGCCGCCTGTGGTAACAAAGGTTTCGCGCATCCGCTCGGGAACTTCACTATCAACCACTTCAGCAAGATTCAAGTGGGCCACGGTCGCGTGCAAATCCATGGTGTCATCGACATGGCGGAGATTCCAACTTTCCAGGAACTTCAGGCGATTGACACTAATGGCGACGGCCAAACTTCAGAAGCGGAGCTTAGTCGTTTTGTTAGTCTCACAGCGGCTCCGCTGGCCGAGCAGATGATCTTAATAGTCGATGGCGAGCGCGTTCCGCTTACGGTGGTCGCGCAGAAGGCGAAATTGCCATTGGGGGCCGGTGGGTTGCCGACACTGCGAATTGAACTCGATCTCGAAGGACGGTTCTCAGCGAACAATGAAGTACGCTCTTTAACTTTCGAGGATCGCAACTATTCTGATCGCATTGGCTGGCGTGAAATTGTTGTGGTGCCCACTTCCGGCCTGACAATTTTCAATAGCACGGCATACGCAAGCGGGCTTAGCGATGAACTGCGATCTTATCCGGAAGGATTGCTCGCGGCGCCACTTGATGAGCGCAGCGCGCAACTTTCTTTTTCCAGCGGCGCTGTGCCCGTGGATGTTCGTCCGCTGTCGACCCGCGCTGGGCGCTTCGCCCAAGCACCGGCGCGCGATCGATTGGCCGAGCTGATTTCTGTCCCGCAACTAACTCCCGGTTTGGTACTCGCAGGTCTGCTCTTCGCGATGATCCTCGGTGCGATGCATGCGCTTTCTCCGGGTCACGGCAAGACGGTTGTCGGTGCTTACCTGGTCGGATCACGCGGCACGGCTCGCCATGCTGCATTCCTCGGACTGACTGTAACGATCACCCACACGGCGGGAGTCTTTGCGTTGGGTCTAATTACTCTGTTGGCTTCGGAATACGTAGTTCCCGAAAGGCTCTTCCCGATACTTAGTCTGCTCTCAGGCGGCCTGGTTGCAGCCATCGGCCTGAGCTTATTTTTTCGGCGGCTGCGTGGCGCGGTGTTTTCGTCAGGCATTGCGGAACATGATCACGATCATGATGACGGCCATCACCATCGCGGCAGTGATCCAAGTTTGCCTCATTCGCACGGTGGGAGAATACATTCTCATTTGCCGCCGGGTACGGATGGCTCACGAGTGACGTGGAAAAGTTTGCTGGCGCTCGGAATTTCAGGCGGAATTCTCCCTTGTCCGTCAGCGCTGGTGGTATTGCTGGCGGCAATCTCGCTTCATCGCGTCGGCTACGGGCTGCTGCTGGTTTTCTTCTTTAGCATCGGCCTGGCGGGTGTCCTGACTGCGGTCGGCCTCATCTTTGTTTATGCAAAGCGGCTCTTAAAATCGGCCGGCGCTTTCGGTCGCCTTGCCAAAGTACTTCCCATTGCCAGCGCCTTTGTGATCTCGTGTGCCGGCATCGCAATTTGTTACCAGGCGCTCTCGCAATCGGGCATCGATCTCTTCTCCTCAGCGGCTGCGACGTGGTCTCGTTTGAGTTCCGCCGCTGCAGCTCCGCAGTTTGCTTCAATCGGCGGTCTCGGCATTCTTGGCCTCGGTCTTATTTATGGCTTGAAGCATGCCACCGAAGCTGATCACATCGTAGCTGTCTCGACAATTGTTAGTGAGCATCGGCGGCTGGGACGCGCGGCGGTGGTGGGGGCGCTTTGGGGAGTGGGTCACACAGCTTCTTTGGTGGTGGTGGGCACGATAGTCCTGGCGTTCAAGGTGGCGGTTCCGGAAAGCGTTGCCAGCTGGCTGGAGTTCGCCGTGGCGCTGATGATCATCAGTTTGGGTGCGATAGCTTTCCGAAGAGCACTCAATCGCCGGTCAACCTTTCATGTTCATAGGCATGACCACAGTGGTTTGGACGCTCATTCGCACATTCACTTTCACGAAAGTAATGCAGCGGAGAATGCAGGTACACACTCGCATGACTTAATTCGGATCGGCATCAAGCCAACCATCGTCGGCGCCGTCCACGGTTTTGCCGGCTCGGCCGCGCTAACTTTGCTGGTGCTGACTCAGATTAGTTCTCCCGTGCTGGGTTTGCTTTATCTTGGCGTCTTCGGAGCAGGCTCGATTCTCGGAATGCTGTTGATGTCAGGTTTGGTGGGACTTCCATTCGTACTCGGCTCACGAAAGTTGAATGGAATTCATTACAGTTTGCAGATGATTGCCGGTGCTATGAGCATTACGTTTGGATTCTGGTATGCCTACATCACTGGATTTGCGAGTGGACTAATTGGCTAGCCATTAGCAATCAGCCATTAGCGATCAGCCGTCAGCTATCAGCCATCAGCTATCAGCCAATCCAAATTCTTCCCAGGTAGCTCAGACTTCAGGCGGAGCCTAGCTTCCAATCTACACAGTCCCAGCGCAAAGTGGCGGGCCGGGAGTGTAGGAGGCGGGAGGCAGGCGCAAAGGAAGGCAGCAACTCCGGAGGAGTTTAATGTTTATAGCAAAGCGGACGGAACAGCTATTGAAGCTCCGTTAGGAGCGAGATGTTTCGCTCCTAACGGAGCGCGGAAGGTGGGTTGGCGACGCTAGGCCATAAACATTCGGTCCCTACGGGACGTAGTGATTGCTGATTGCTGATTGCTGATTGCTGATTGCTGATTACTGATTGCTGATTACTGCACAATCTCACAGCCTTGAGAGACAATTAGCAGCAAGGCCCCACTCACGGAAAACGCAGTATCGTCGATCGTTCCCGGCATCGCGCAGCGATAGTCGCCCACGCGAAACTCTTCACCGCCGACATTAAAATCTCCTTCAATGATGAGGCACTCCTCCAGTCCCAAATGGCGATGGTTGGGCAGATGCTTTCCCGGAAGCAACTTTATCAGCGTCGTTTCCGTGCCGCGACTCTTATCGCTGAAAAGGTGCTTTTGAAATACGCCAGGCTTGAGTTCGGTCCACTGGCCTTCAGTTGCTCGCAGGGTGTAGTTTTCCAGCGCCTGCTGTAGGACAGGACTGGCATCGCGCGGAGCCTCGTCAGCGATCGCTGAAAGTAATGCTTCACGCACGCGGTTGGGTGGCAACACCGCGCCAGCTCCAAAGCCCATCACGTCCACCACAGATTCAAACTGACGCAACTCGGACGAGCACACTTCACAGCCTTCGGCCAAGTGAAGCTCGATTGCACGAGCTTCGTGCTGCCCCAAAGCGCCGAGCGCATAGAGCGACAATTGTTCCTGCAGCTGATCGTCTGGGATGGAATGTTTCATCTCATTAACTCGGTAGCTTCCTGATTAAGGGTATCCCGCAATTTCATCATACCCAAACGCGTTCTGGTTTTGACAGTACCGAGGGGCTGATTCAGTTTCAGTGCTATTTCGCTATGGCTCAACCCGTTGAAATAAGCCAGTTCAATTACTTCGCGCTGTTCAATCGGAAGGTTACTCAGCGCAGTACGAACTCTTCTCTGCATTGCTGAGACTTCGGCCGCTGCTTCCAAATCGACATCGGAACTGGCTTTATCTTCAAACGGTTCGAATAAGTCGCGGCGCAACAACTCCTGCCGGCCGGAACGCAACCTGTCAATCGCTCGACTTCGAGCTATGGTCAACATCCAGGCCATCGGCGTACCCCGCACTTCATCATACGAGTTCGCCTGCCGCCAAACCTGCATGTAAACATCCGACACAACCTCTTCGGCAATGGTTGGCTCATTCAGAATTCGAAGAAGCAAACCAAAGACAACGCGGTTTGAAGCGTCGTAGAGGGCCGCCATCGCCAGCTGATCTTGCTCGGCAACGCGCGCAATCAGCGAGGCCAGTTCAGGCTGAGAGCTTGATGTGATTGAACCCTGGGGAAGGCTCACGGACTTGCCCCTTAGTGACTACGTTGAAATCAAGAGCTATGGATTCATCAACTAAGAATTTCTCAATTGATGGGTAAAAAGCACCGATCGTTGGACAGCGAAATTTACTACTTTTGGGAGCAAAACAAAAGGTGGCACGGGCGTCCCGCCCGTGTGGTTGGAATGGAGGCTTCTCGTCCAATGGATTGGCCCGTGGCAAGGTGAGTTCACGGGCGGGACGCCCGTGCCACGCGCGTGTGGTTGGCATAGAGGCTTCTCGTCCAATGGATTGGTCGTGGCAATGTGAGTTCACGGGCGGGACGCCCGTGCCACGCCCGTGTGGTTGGAATGGAGGCTTCTCGTCTGATGGATTGGTCGTGGCAAGGTGAGTTCACGGGCGGGACGCCCGTGCCACGCCCGTGTGGTTGGAATAGAGGCTACTCGTCCAATGAACGGCCCGTGGCAATGTGAGTTCACGGGCGGCACGCCCGTGCCACGCCATTCAGCAATCCGCAATCAGCATTCAGCAATCGTAAATCACTTGCTCTCCTTCAACTTCTTCAAGGCGTCCTGAAACGAGGGGATGGCGGCCTTCCTAGATTCGGGGACGTTCTGCAGGGCGATCTCCCAGTTCTTGATGGCGTTCGCTTTGTCGCCCGTAGCGGTGTAGGCGCGAGCCAGACCGACAAACGTGTAGAACTTTTCGTCGGGGTGGAGTTGCTGGTTCAGCTTGAAGATCTCGAGAGCTTTATCATTCTTCTTCGCTGCCAGCAGGCGCATGCCGTATTGATGAATCGACAGGATGGGTGTGCCAGTGATGCGGACGGCTTTGGCCATCGTCGCTTCGGCATCAGCTTCGCGGCCCATCGCTTCGAGCACCGCCGCTTTGGTCGAGAGCGTGGAAAAGTCTTCGACGCCTCGAACTGCGTTGCGGAATGGTTCGTTGATGGCTTTGTCAGCCCAGACGAGCGCTTCCTCTAAATTGATTTTGTTGTCGGCGCAGAATTGGGCAGCGGTCTGCCAGTTCTGATGATTGAAACCGGGCCAGCTCAGCAAGTCTTTGCGAATCTGATCCACATACAGTTGAGTCACGTTTGGCACTTCGATCTTGAATGGTATTCGCTTCTTCTCCCATTGCAGGAACGCGATGGCTGATTCGGGCCGGCGCTCATCAAATCCGTACGTAAGAAATTCTGTGTAGGCGGCGTCCTCGGGTTTGACATCGACGCGCAACGCGTCGTTCTTCGGGTCGTACTGGAAACTGCCCCAACCGGTCGATTGGTTCGAGAAGATCCAAGTCCACGGCGCGTCCTTCTCGAGCTTTAGAAAGAGACCATAGGTGCCGGCCTTCAAATCTTTGCCTTCAACTTTCACGTCATGCGAGAAAGTGATGGTGGTGTTTTCGTTTGCGCCCGCGCGCCATGGTGTGGCTTTTGATGGCCCAAAACCTTCGTCAAAGAATCCGTACTCGATGAGCTCACCCCAGATGTGACCGGTGCGATCGGCTCCGCGGCCATGGACGTTTGGGCTGTGATAGGCAATGGTGATCTTAGCGAGACCAATCCATTGCGAGATTTCCGCGCGCTGGTTTTTCCCGTCAGGCGGAAGCGTGATCTCAGAATGGATTTGGGCAAAGACGGACGCGGTGAACAAGAGTAGGAAGGCTGCGGAAGTTAGAATCTTTCTCATTAGAGTGGGCTCCTCTTTCAACAATTCGGATGTGTTTCCGGTAATGCGGAAGCTGGATCTGGAATGCAATAGTGATACGAAGATTTGCGCTGCTGGGTTTTGTGGCGTGAGCTCAAAAAGTTATCAAAAGTTCTGAAGGCAAAGAGTGTCTGGCGGAGAGAATTTTGGATTTGCGACGGAATTGAGTGGCTTCAAAGTCGGCGGGGGTAAACCGCCTTTCCTAACTGCGAGACATTCACACTTAATATGACGTTATGGATTGAATGCTGCTCAACCAACGGAAATAACAGCTCGAGAACAGATCAGCTCGAGGTCGGGAAGGGTGGCTCGCCCCCGCTCTGGCGCGCTTAACCACTGGCTTTGGTAATCATGCTGTTAATCCTGTCGATCTCACGGTTATCTTTGCTGTCAGACATCAGACGGGATTTACAGAATTATCAAAATCCTACTAATTCTTAATTGTTATTCCTTCGTTGTCTTCGATCACGGCTTTCATGCCCCAGCCACCGAAGCCTTCAGTGATGGCCAACCAGAGTTCGTTGTCACCCTTCTTCAAAGGAAGATAAACCTCATCATAAAGACCAACTGTGCCGAGGAAACGATAGTCGCGCGACGCGTATCGGTCGTTGCCGCCGAAGAGGAGTTGGTCGTTGAAGTAGACCTTCACTTCGTCGCTGAAGCCGAAACGGACTTTCTTGACCTGCTCGCGATCGGATTGAATCGTAAGACGGGCGAAGACGGTGTTCTTGTCGGGCTGCACGCCTCGGAGTCTGGCCAGGTTGAAGATGCCACTGGGTTCGCACGCGATCTTTGTCCAGGTGAGATTCTGTTTGTCTGCGGTCGTTAGCTGGTACTTCAAAGTCTTGCCGTCGAATGCGTTTGAAACTTGCCATGACATTACCGAGCCTGTAGGCGCTGGCTCGACGGGTTGGGGCTTGCCTTTCAAGAGTGGGTTGTTGGCTGCAGTAAAACTGAAGTTTGAAAACCATGCCGGCGCGAAATTGAGGGCTCTCAAACCCACACGGCCTTGCTTGATCTCGCGCTTAAGTTCGCTGATGAAGAGAGCGGGTGTTTCCATGTCTTTGATGTAAACGTCGGCGCTCTTGCCGGAGATGACGAATTTGAAATGCATCCATTGATTGACGTCATATGTGGTGGGCGCGCTGTAGCTGGCGCCGTAATAAAGCTGCCAGGCGTCGGCGCCATTGAAGACCGGTTGATATTGATTGGCGTCGGGATTACCTGATTGATGCGGGCGGATGTAGAACTCTTCGTAGTTTTCGGGATCTTGTACTCGCCAGACTACGCCTTGGAAGCCACGCTCTGAGCTGGCAGCCATATCGAATTCAATGGTGCCGTCAGTGAATTGAGAGTCTTTGACGAGGGCAAGCCCGCCGAGTAAGCGAAGGCTTGGCCGACCGAGATGATCTTCGAATTTGCTGTCTTTAGGAATCTCCCAATGGGCGGCGTCGAGCGGAATCGTTTGGGAGCGGGCGTTCGCGGATATGAGAAGTAGTGTGAAGAAGACCAGCGTGATGCGTTTCATAGATTCCTCAGTTTTGGTTTTGCGAATCTCATTCACACCTGGTTTCAACCAGGTGGTCAGGAGAGAGCAAAGTTTTTGGGCAACCGTTTTAACGGTTTCTATCGCGACGTTAGAAAACCGTTGAAATGGTTCCAGATTTCATGAGTACTTCTGATCACCCGGTTGAAACCGGGTGTGAATGAGATTTGCCTCATGATTAGGCTTTGCAGAGTCAGTGTCATGGTTTATGCCCGATTGGACAATGAATATGTTGCGAGGCGGTGAATGATGTCGCGAGTTGGATTTGGCTGAAGCCTGTCGGGAAGCACGCTGAATCGCGCTGAGGATTAAGCTGCGGAACAGGCGTTTAGAGTTCAATCTTTAGATTGTGTGCTCGCAAAGCCACAAACTGAAGTTTGAACTCTTAACGCCTGTCCCGCGCGTTGAACTCCACTGTTCTAATCCAGTTTTGTCAGCCAAGTATTTTATTGCCCCTTCAACCAGTTGTGAGTCCAGTTCGTCCCACAGTTGATTCGTTGAATTTAGACTAATGCTATTTTTACGAAAAGCATTCCGAAAATAAGGATTAACGAATGTCACTAAGATATCGTCGCGGCGTTCATCGCTCAGTCTCGCTGCTCACGAAACTTATCCTGGTCGTCGCCTTTATCAGCGGTACATCACTGGCCCAGACCTCCCAAGACGTCCGGGAATACGTGCAAAAGGCGCGCGCCGGTTATCGAGAAAAGAATTACGCCGTCTTAATCGAAAACATGAAGAAGGCGCTCGAGCTGCGGCCTAACTACGGGCGTTACCTGTACTCGATCGCGGCGGGCTACGCATTAAGTGGTGACAAGGACGCGGCCCTGCAGTGGCTCAATGGCATTGCCGACATGGGGCTGATTTTCCCGGCGGCGACTGACGACGACTTCAAGTCCTTGCGTGAAACGGCAGAGTTCAAAGCCGTGCTGGAAAAATTCAGTAACAACACCAAGCCTTTGGGACACGGCGTAGCTGCCTTCACTTTGGCGTCTGAAAAAGGATTTGTTCCGGAAGGCCTTGCTTACGATCCCGTAGACAAGACTTTTTATCTTGGCAGTGTTTACAAGCGAAAGATTGTAAGTGTGAACGCCGCCGGCGAAGCGAGGGAGTTCTCGTCACCCAACGATGGCTTGTGGAGCGTTATGGGAATGCGCGTGGATGCGAAACGACGTCTGCTCTGGGTGTGCACGGCGTCGCATGCTCAGATGATTAACTTTGATGCAGCTGAAAATGGGCGCACCGGTATTTTCAAGTACGACCTGAACACAAAGAAGCTGATGAAGAAGTACCTGCTGCCCGCAGATTCCAAGCCCCACTGGTTTGGAGATCTGGTCCTCAATTCTCGAGGCGATGTGTTCGCATCAGACAGCCTTACCACCGGGATCTACGTACTCAATCAAGCGACGGACACGCTCGAGCTTTTTCTTGAAAGCGGCCTGTTTGTTAATCCGCAGGGTCTGGCTTTTTCTGCCGATGAGAAACACTTGTTCATGGCGGATTATCTCAAAGGCGTATTTGTCATCGATATGAAAACGAAGAACCCAACCTTGCTGAGTTCAGCGCCGCGGACAACGATGCTCGGTCTTGATGGCCTTTATTTTCATAGCGGCAAGTTGATTGGAATTCAGAACGGCGTTAATCCAAATCGAGTAGTTAGGCTTTCACTCGATGGCCTCGCCACCAAAGTTGAGCGGTTCGAAGTACTGGAAGCCAACAATCCGGTATTTGATGAGCCGACGCTGGCGGTGTTGAAAGACGGAGCGCTTTTCTATATCGCGAACAGCCAGTGGGGAATGATTGATGAGAAAGGGAAGCTGGCACCCGAGGATAAGCTAAAAGACCCAATCGTGCTGAAGCTGAAGTTGTGAGGAGAACAACTACAGTATAGCGATTCGCCTTCCCTGAGATCTTTTGCCGCGATCGCTAAGAGCTACTCGTTAATCCGATTGTGCTATGTAACAGAGCTCGTATTTCGTCGGCGCCGGCTACCACACGACTCCCAATCAAGCCGTCCTGTCGTACGATGACGGCGCTCGGAGTAAGCTGCGCTTCATAAAGCTCGGCCACCTCTCGATCATCTTGCAGCAACACGCGGTTCAGGTTGTATCGAGCCGTGTTGACGAAATTATCTTTCATCGTTCCCCGGCTGACCACTGCGATCGTGATTTGCGAAGTATGCTGCTGCTGCCACTGGCCCACCTCTTCAAAGATCGCCGCGCATGGTCCGCATTTAGGATTAGCGAAAAGGAGCATCACCGGCTGATTGCTAGCCAGCAGATCTGCTAACGACATCTTCGCAATGCCAAATGCGGGCAACTCAAATCTTGGCGCGACCGAATCAATTGGTAATCCGCTCGAGACTTTTGATTCTGCCGCGTGGCTTGACTGGCTCTTCCGTAGATAAAGCCAAACCGAAACGATTGCGATTACCGCAAAGATGCTGCCCGCGATTGCCAATCGCGGTTGATTCGCAAATAGGTCCGCCAAAAATGTCCAAACATTTGGACCAGCTGCGCGCGGTCCAACGAAGACGACAACGCCCGCGAGCAGAGCAAAGATCCCATTTCTCAAAAGCGTGCCGCGTCCGAGTGGGCGCGAGTAAAGCTGACCAAAACAGTGACAGTCAGGTGTGTTGCCTCGCCGAAGATTAACGCCGATGACGGCGATAAACACGCAAAGCAAAAGCAACGCAGCACAACTCGATACCCAGGCAGTAGCTCCGAAGAGCAGACCAAGACAGACTGCCAATTCACCAGCAGGCAGCAATATCGCGAAGGTCGCAGCGGACGCCGGTGACAAGCCGAAACCGGTCAGGCTCTCGCGGCTGCCTTCCTGGTCCAGGAACTTGGCGATGCCGGCTATTCCAAATACAAAGCTCAGAAATAATCGAATAAGGACGATGATTGAAGTCATTCGTGTCGTTTAAGGTTGAAAGCAGATTAGAATGAGTTCTTATTCGTCGCGGAGCGACGGTTGACTTTAGCCCGGCCTTTCCAGGGCAATAACATACTTTGACTCACGCTGACGTCGAGTGAGCGGGGAGCGATTTAGATTTTAGGCCACAGATGAACACGGATATAAGGATCTGAACAAATCGGAATTTTAGATCTGTGTTACTCCGTGTTCATCTGTGGCCGAGAATGACTACGTATGGGCAAGAAGATTTTCTTAGGTTTCTGGACCTGGCCTTAAAAGACCGGGCTAAAATCAACCGTCGCTCCGAGTGGCAACACAGAGTTCACTCGGACACTCTACGCTTGACGGCTCAACCCTAAAATATTAAACAATAAGAACTTTGTACATTACGCCCGACTTCCGGTAGTGCTCTAATTTGGAGTGCGATGACCTGTCATCGCTTTCGCCTGCGGCGGCTCGACGCCGCTGGTTTGATAATGGGCGGTTTTCGACAACTTGCTGCGACAGGTCGCAGCGACGAAAGCGCCGACAGGTCGGCGCACTCCAAGACTTTGAAGCTTTCCGAAGATTCCAGCGATGCGATAATTTTTGCCAGTCCTACTGAGTGTGGCGTTGCTTTCATTAATACTCGAGAACTCATGGCCGATCTTCGATTCCTGAATTCACGAACGCTTACAGCGTTTGCGAAGATACAGAATCCCTCTTCCCTGGGGCGTTGCCCCCAGGCTGCAATTCGCGAACACCTTCGGCGTTAGAGCGTCGATAAGATTTTGTCCAGCGTATTGACTAATCGCTCGCCGTTCGCCGATGAAAAGGGCATTGGAGGCCGAATCTTGAGAACGTTGTGAAAAGGCCCATCGGTTCCGATCAGAATGCCTTCTTGACGCATCTGGTTCACGATGTCATCAGCCTCAGAAGTTGCGGATTCCAAAGTCTCGCGGTCCCGAACCAACTCCACGCCGAGAAAGAGTCCGGAGCCACGCACGTCACCGATGAGTCGGTGCCGATTCATCAGGCCACGTAGCGCCTCGATCATTTGCCTCCCCACCTCCAGCGCGTGCGCCTGAAGCTTTTCCTCGAGCGTCACATTCAAAACAGCCAGGCCAACCACCGAAGATACCGTGTTACCGCCAAACGTACTGAAGAACTCCATGCCGTTATTAAATGAGGCTGCGATGTCCGGGCTCGTGATTACCGCGCCAATCGGATGACCGTTACCGATCGGTTTGCCGAGCACAACGATATCGGGAACGACCTCCTGACTTTCGAATCCCCAGAAATGAGTGCCAATCCGTCCATAACCTGTTTGCACCTCATCGGCGATACAGACTCCGCCAGCTTTGCGCACAGCGGCATAAACTTTTTCGAGATAGCCGGCGGGCAGGACGATTTGACCGGCTACGCTTGGCAGTGATTCGGCTATGAAAGCCGACAGCCCAACACGACGATCATTAAGACGGTTAATTATCTCGACGACATGGGTTGCGTACTTTTCTGCAGCTTGCAGATCGTCGCTTCGATAAAGGCCTCGATACAAATCGGGAAGTGGAACTTTGTGCACCCAGGCAGGCGCCCCACTTCCTCCTGGTCCGTCATGTTTGTAAGGGCTGATGTCTATCAACGTGGTCGTATTGCCGTGATAAGCGTGGTCGAGAACGATGAGATCGCCTGACTTGGTGTGGGCGCGCGCCAGGCGCAGCGCGAGCTCATTTGCCTCGCTGCCGGAATTCACGAAGAAGCACACACGCAGGGGCTCAGGCAGAGTTGCGGTCAGCTGCTCCGCAAAAGCGTTAATCGCGTCGTGCAAGTAACGCGTGTTGGTACTGAGCAACGCCATCTGGTCCTGAGCCGCCTGGACCACCTTCGGGTGACAGTGACCGACATGAGCGACATTGTTGTAAGCGTCGAGATACTCGCGTCCCTCGTCGTCGTAGAGATACTGCATATTTCCGCGAACAATCTTCAGCGGATCTTTGTAGGCGATGCTTAGATTTGGACCGAGTAATTGCTTTCGCAGGGCGAGAGTTTCCGGTAGGGAGGGACCTGTGTGTCCGCCCACTTGTATCCGTCGAGTGATAGGGCGGACACACAGGTCCGCCCCTACAAGAGAACTCAGCTTAGACAAGTTCCTTTTGATCGCCGCCTGGCTAATTTCGAGATAAGAATTGTCGGGCTGCTGCTTCAGTTGGTGAGCTGCCAAACACGCACTCATGCAAAGACGCATCAGCACGAGTGGCCACACCGCCTCAATCTCATCCTCGCTGATTGGATTCTCCTGGTTGTAGCCGGCAGCGATCGATGAAGCGACGGCAATCGGATCGGGCTTGTCGAGCACCGCGTAGGCTACGGCGACAGCGAGCTCGGCGACAGTGTAACTGTGGACTATATCGCCGAAGTCGATCAGACCCACGACTCGATCATCGTTAACGAGGATATTGAAGTCGTTAGCATCGCCGTGAATCACGCTGCGACGGAGCTTTGGCAAGATGGGCAGGTGCTTTTCTCCAAAGCACTGAGCGTACTGGTGCACGACACCACGAAGATCGTCGTCGACGATCAGCGCTTCGTACTGGCGAATGATGCGCAGGCCATTGGTGAGGTCCCAGTGAAAGTCTCGATGAATGGCCGGATGATCGAAGCTCAAGAGAAATCTGTCGAGCCGGCCCAGCTCGCGACCGAGGCTTAGCCAAAGATTGCCTGGCGGATCTTTGATCTCGCCGAGCGGGATTCCGGGCAAGTAGGTTAGCAGCCGGACAAGATGATTGGAGCCGAAAGCTGATGAAACTGATTCGATGGATGCGTTCCCGAGCGAAGGGACGACTTGTGGGCACAAGCTCGTCTGAGAGTTCAGATGTATCAGTGCCTGGTTCTGGGCGTCGAGCAATTCGCGATCTTCAAGCGCGTTGGCAATCTTCAGCACGAACTTCTTGCGCGTGTCTGTTGTGAGAAGAAAGTTCTGGTCACGTTCACTGGGAAGGGAAGTCGCCGTGCCGCGAATCCCGTACAGCCGCTTCGCGAGTTCCGCCGCTGCATGTGGTTCAAATTGTGGGGCATGCGCGAGTAAGTTCATACCGTACTTTCAAACCTATCCACAGATTGCGCAGATTCCCCAGGTGTTGGTTGAATCAAAGTTGTGTTGACGCGCATCTCTGCTTCACTAATCTGAGTAATCCGCGGAATCTGGGGATAAAGATTTGGTGGCTTAGCGAGGCCATACTAATCCAATCGCGGTCAACGCTCCCAACTTTTGTTGACAGAGATTCGAGTGTTAATTATCTTTCATTCCAGAAACCGGCCCGAAGCTCACCTTGTCGGTGTTGGAATCTTCCGACGTTTTCGACGCCAGCTTGTGAGCTTGCAAACCTACTCGAACAGAACGCAAGGGTAATAACCCGTAGTTTAAGAGGAGAGAACTCATGAAAGCCGTGCTGCTGCTCTCGCTTCTCCTGTCATTAGCGGTTCCAATTCAAAGTTTTCAAACGCGCGGGGATGACCATACGACGCCCGCGAACGCTGCCGTGACGCAAAGTCCGACAGTCGCACCCGGCGGCTCCCTGGTTGAAGTTGTGGAACATAAATGCGTCAAGAGCAAACAGGAATTGCTCGACCCGCCTTACACGGCCGACGTTCCAGCGCGCGCAGTGATTCCACAAAACAAGAACTATGCGCGGAACGCGCGTGTCAACGATCCGGTCGGCGCTCGCGATCCCAACGAGGATACCATCGACGGCCGCAGCGCCGCTTTGGAGAAGATTTCACAGGAAGCTCGGCACCCGAAAAGCAAGCCGGTTGATGGTTATTCGTACAAAGTCAAAGTCCAGAACGCAAGCAACCGGACTGTGGAGATTCTGTTTATCGAGTATCAATTTGTCGATGCCGCAAATCCCAAGACCGCAGCCCGCCGTCAGTTCCTCTGCGGCGTGAACATCAAACCTAACAAGAACAAAGAACTTTCTGCGTTTGGCTTGTCAGGTCCGCCCGAGGTCGTGAGCGTTGGCACTCTCGCGAACAACAGCCAGTTTCAGGAAAAGGTAATTATCAATCGCGTTGAATATTCGGACGGGACGATCTGGCAACGCAAGGACTGGAATTTCGCGGAGATCGGAATGTCTTACCGGCGAGTCACCTCGACACCGTGGGGCAATGAGATGTGTAGAGGACTGTAAAGGTGTTTGGTGGGTTGTTGGTTGAGTGTTTTTGGTCTTTGATCTTTGGTCCTTGATCTTTTGAATTTCAGATCTGAGATCTGAGATCTGAGATCTGCGTTTTGAGATCTGCGATCTGCGATCCTGAAATCAAAGACCAAAGACCCAAGGCCAAAGACCAGAACACTCAACAATCATAAGAATCACACAAGCTTGATCATCACCCACATCACCAGTACGTGCAGAGTCCAGATCGTTAACGCAAACGGAATCTGAAACTTGATCACGCCGTACTGATCCTTCATATCCAGCAAAGCCGTCGGCACAATATTGAAGTTCGCCGCCATCGGTGTCATCAGCGTGCCGGTGGAACCCGCAGTCAACGTCACAATAGCAACCATTGCCGGATCCACGCCAAAAGGCTTCACGATCAGCGGCACGAGCACGCCCGCAGCTATCACTGGAAAGGCTGCAAACGAGTTCCCCATCACCATCGTAAACAACGCCATCCCCAGACAATTGGCTACGATCAGCAGAAAAAGATTTTGACCGGGAATGATTTTGTGAATTCCCAGGGCTATTAAGTCACCAATCCTGCTCGCGGTGAAGATCACACCCAGCGACGCTAACAGCGGCGGCAAAATATTGACCGCGCCCATCGCATCGTTAAGCCGCCGTCCTTCCTGAAATGCTTCCTTTACCGTGCCTCTTGTCAGCATGAGACCGGCGATCATGGCTACAATGCCGCTGAAACCAAGGCCCACTAGAGCGCCATCATTTGGGTTCAGACCGAGCCGTTTGAAGATGAAAGCAAACAGAAACGTTACAAAAGGGATGAAAAGCGCCGGCAGAAAAATCTTGTTTCCGATCGTTTCCTTCGCGTGAATCTGACCTGACTTTGTAACTTCTTCGGACGAAGCGCCGCGATTAACGCGACCCGCGCCGTCGATAGCAACGAGCAACAAAACCATCAATCCCACAATCCAGGTGGGCAACATTCCCCCACAAGCGAATATCAATGCGAGCGTAAACCAGAACAGTGCAGTGGCAACTCGAGTCTTGTTGGTGCGGTCGCGCAGGTTTAATAGAGCAAACACAAACAGCACCACACCAGTCATCGCGTAGACGGTCTTCAGACTAAATATCGTCGTGCTGATCGCTGATAACGAAGTCATTGTTTAGTTTCTTGAACTGCGCTCGCCAGGCGTCGCGCTTCTTTTCGATCGAACCACCAAAACTGTATTGCGGCGATAATCACTGAAAACGTTGCGATTGGTATCGCATACTTCACCAGACTCCAAATGCTCACCGTATAGCCCAGTCCCTTCATAACCCCATAAACAAGAAGTATGCCTGGCAAAACTGGTGAAAGATTTTGGCCGTAGAAGTTTCCATAGTTCTCGCTGGCTGCGTTAGCGGCCTTGATTCTCTCGACCGTCTTCACGGGTAAGCTTTCGACACTTTTGACACCAGCGGTGGATTCCGCCGCGCCGAGCGTCATAGGAAATGTGAGTGGGCGGACAAAAGCAGGATGTCCATTCAATCTGATTCCGAGGATACCCATCAGGACTCGGAATAATTGATAAAAGACAAGCAGCCTTCCTGCCGTCGCAGCCTTGAACCGGCGGATGAAACGCGCTGACTGCTCCTGCAAGCCATATCGCTCAGCCAATCCGATTGCAGGCAATGTGAGTATGAACAAAATCATCAGCCGGTTCTCGGCGAAGGCGCGACCGAGCATGTTGATGATTCCTTCCTGGCTGCCGGCTTTGGTGAGATATGGTATTCCCTCGAACGCGCCCTGATTTGTGAAGAGCGGCAAGCCTGCGAGCAACCCAGTGACGAGAGCTGCGCTGACTACAACCAACGTGGTCCGTAAACGTAGCGCCAGTCCCACGATTACGATGGCAATGCCGATCAGTTTGAAGGTTTCCGGTACTTGCAAGGGATGGATTCCTATTCCAGGAGGTGTCAATTAAGTAGCGTCAACGGCGCTCTTTCTTTGTGAGCTTTGCGTCTTTGCGGCAACCCCTTTGAACGGAATGGAGAAATCTCCCGCAAAGCTCGCAAAGATAGCCCTTGAGATAATATGTGCTTGCCGATTCGATTAGAAACAATGATTGGAATGAGCACCGCCGAACCGATGTACAATCGGCGGTCCCTGCTGCTGCGCTGAGTCGCGGGGATAGTTGCCATGCTTGAACTGGCGCACTTCTATCAGAAAACAGGCCGGGAGCAAAGAGCGAAGCGCTAAGTGACAAGCAAAATCTTACAGTGTGAATCGAACCGGTGGGCCGCGTTGCCGCTCGCCCGATGCTCTTAGTCTCCTTAATCATGCCAAACATCAAACCACTCAAAAAACTGGTCTCGAAAGCTCGAGACTTGCAAGCCAGACACGAAGAACGACATCGTCCTTCCGGCTTTGGCTTCGCGCTCGCAGACAATGTTGACTACCTTGATGGCGAGCGCTGGGACAGCTTGACGGCTAACAACTCGCTTTTCTTGTCGCGTCGATACCTGCGCGTCCTCGAGGAGGCTGGACCTGAGAATCTTCGACAAAGATACGCGTTGATATTCAAAGGCCGCGAGCCCGTCGCCGCCATCGCGGCCCAAAGTGTCACACTCTCCATCGCTGAAACTCGCAAAGAATCGAAGCACAGGAGATTCTCGGCGCCACTCGAATACCTCGAGGAGCAAATGTTGGTCTGCGGTAATCTGCTTTCGTGGGGCATGCATGGTGTCGCATTTGGGCCCAATCAAGATCCGGCTTCGCTCTGGCCTGCAGTTGCCGAAGCTCTTTATCGATTGCGACGCGCCGACAAACTTTTTGGTGACTCCGCCCTCGTGATGGTCAAGGACATCACTGATGAGCACGCAGCCGCTGCTGCTTCATTGGCGAGATTCTCGTACCGGCCGCTTGAAACGGATCCAAACATGGTGCTCGAGTTTTCACCAAACTGGCGCGCCTACGACGACTACCTCGCCAGTCTCAATTCAAAGTATCGAAAGACAGCAAAACAGATTGATAAGGAAGCGCTGAAGGCTGGTTGCGTTGTTGAAGAACTGCAAGACGTCGGTAAACACGCGGAGACGCTACACGATCTTTATCTGCAGACGCAGAGGAACGCGAGGTTTCGACCGGTAACTCTGCGAACGGAATTTCTACCGCTGCTTGCTGAACGACTTGGCGATGATATGCACACCACGGTGCTAAAGCGGGACGGACAAATGCTTGGGTTCGTCACCACAGTTCGTGACGGCGAAACCGCAGTTGGCTATTACATCGGCTTCGATCGGAAGGCGAGCGCAGAAGCTCCTATTTATCTCAGACTGCTGCAGGCTGTGATTGAAGACGCGTTGAAGTTGGGTTGTCGGAGACTTTCGCTGGGCCGCACGGCATTGGAGCCAAAGGCGAGACTAGGGGCACGACCGCAACCGATGCGAGTGTGGATTCGTCATCGCATTCCAATGCTTAATGTGATTGTGCGTGGGTTGCTGCGAACGATCTCACATGATGAGCCGCCCGAACGAAATCCGTTTAAGTAAACGTGGCACGGGCGTCCCGCCCGTGAGTTGTTTTTGAGCTTGCAAATGTTGGGGCGTGACTGTGGCCGTTTCGGCTCACGGGCGGGACGCCCGTGCCACTACGGCGATAGGAAATCTCCTTGCTTGAATCGTCGCTCGATCTTCTGGATGTTTTGAAAGTCTTCAAGGGGATTTCCACTCAACACGAGGAAGCTTGCTTCGTAGCCGTCTTTCAAATGTCCAATCTTTCTCAAGATCAGGGTTTTCATTTTTTATGCCTTCATCTTTTGGAAGTGGTTGGTTCGAACACACTGGTATCTGTGAAGTAAACACCGTTGCGCATTGAAGTGGGACAAAAAAACCAGGATGTAGGAGATAGGGTGTCGGGTGTAGGTAGTTGAGTGGTTTGAAACAAGCGAGCAAAACCATTTGCCATATCATTTGACATTTTTCATTGGTCATTTGGGAATTGAGGGTTGGCGGCGGATCTTGTGTGTGATCGGCGCGCTGAAGTCGTCGGGCGGAGCGAAGAAGCGGACTCGGTTACTAAGTTCAGAACGATGATCTTTGCCTTGAACGATGTTGTCGACGTTGTTAATAATTCCGGTCGAAACCAACGCCCGGTTATTAGGAAGATTTGATCCTGCTCTGAAGGGACGGGTAAATTCGTGTCCCCACATGTCGCGCTTTTGCTCGGGCAAATGACGGGACTGAACAGCGGCGGCGTGCTTCGGGGTGCGTCGCTTCGCTCGCACTTGCCACTAGCTACCTTAATCCGAGCCTGCGACGCTCAGTCCACAGCCACGGCTGGTATGATCTCTAATTGAATTCCCAAATGACAACTGAAAAATGGCAAATGATATATGGAAAATTATGGCAAAATATGTCTGTCTCATCAGCTCGCTTTTTGATCGATACCATCATCATTCGTCCATTCCGATACACCCTACACCCCAATCCCACCCCCTGATCATTTGAACGCGACAGCCTCGCACCAGGTGACGGCAAGCAACGCACCCGGTGTCTTAGCGAAGTTAAGCCATGACGCGCTCATCTCGTCTATCTCCTGGCTGGTGGCCCACCCGCGCCCAATGAACTCTTGCGCCCATCCATCTTTTAGCAGGCCAACGTTAAGTTGCGCAGCACCGCCCAGCACTTCCGGACCATTGATGTTTTCATAGCAGGCGGAAAGTTTCAGATCGCGAAAGCCTGCTTCGCTGAGATGCACGCCAATTTTCCGGCCGGCCTCGCCGTCGTGACCATTCTCACGACGCATGCGCAGGTACAGCTCGATGTATTTGCGGATGCCGTTGTCCATCGGGTAAGCGATATCACCACCATGATCGAATTCCTTGACGCCAATAACTCCGCCTGGCTTCAACACTCGATGCAGTTCGCGCATTCCTTTCGGAACGTCTTGCAGGTTGCCGAGGATCGCCGAGATAAAGGCTGCGTCGAACGAATTGTCCGCAAAGGGAAGGTCATAAATACTGCCGGTCTCGAAGCGAGCGTTGGAGATGTTTTGTGCGGCTGCGTTTTTTCGAGCGATCGCAACCTGGGTCTCTTCAATCTCGGTTCCGATGGCCTCGCCTGGCGCCACCGTCTTAGCGAGACCCAGCGTAATCGTGCCGGGACCACAGCCACAGTCGAGCAGCTTCATGCCCGATTTCAGATGCGGAAGGAAGAAGGCTGCGTGGCTTTCAGCGGTTCGCTGGCCCATGATTGCAGTTGCCGAAGAGCCATAGCCCATTGTGTACTGCTCGCGCTTTGTGCTCATGGTTTCATCATACGTTCGCCCTCCAGATTTTGCCAAAGCAGACGTCCGGCGGTTAGTGACGTAATTTGGAGCAGGGCAGTGACCTGTCACCACTTTCGCCCGCGGACGCTCGACGCCGCAGTGCTTGGTAATAAACCGCTTTTTGCCAAACCGCTGCGACAGGTCGCAGAGACCAAAGCGCCGACAGGTCGGCGCACTCCAAGCTAGGGCATTACCGGTTTCTGGAAATGCCGCCAGGCAATTCCATTTTCTTTCCTGTTGACAGAGCTGCCTTCGCTTTTTTATTCTGAGTTCTGCGCGTTCTTCTCGACGCGCCATCTTAGTCTTGCCCGACTTTCTCCTCTTTAATTGAACGAAGCCTATATCTAGCGCTCGCAGCCGCATTGTTTCCAGGCCGTAGTCGCGTACTCGGCCAGCGCCTCCGACTCCGCTTTCCCTAAACCATGGGCAAGACGCCCATGCCCCGGCAATCATCATGGGCAAGACGCCTGTGCCGCGGTAACCATCACGAGCGAGAGCCCGTGCCACCTGAACAACCATGCCTTTCCAAAAAGCCTTCGATTTTCTCCTCGTCTGTGTCGCGCTTGGAGGAATTTTCCTCACCATGCACATCTCACGCGCGGCCAGTCCAAAACCGGCGACGGTCCCTCAACAGGCAGTTAGCCGCTACCTTAGAAAGTTTGAGTCCCTGAAACTCGAATCGAAACAAGCTGCGCAGTCTGTGCGCGAGACTGGACGTTTGTCGCTGGTAACTCCCAATCGACAATTCGAACTTCAGTTAGTGCAGCATGACCTCCGCGCCCTCAACTACCGCGCTGAAGAAGTCGTCGATGGCGGCACAGTTCGCTCAGTTGATATGGGTCCGGTTCGCACTTATCGCGGCGCCGTTAGCGGCATGGAAGACGCTGAAGCCCGCTTTACGATCGACGACGAGAAGATCGAAGGCGTAATCATCACTCCCGGTGAGTTTTACTATTTTGAGCCGCTGCGCAATTACATGAGCGGCGCTGACAAGAGTGACTACATTGCCTATAGCAGCGCTGACGTAATCGCCGGCGCGCACGGTGCGTGCGCCACGCTGGACAGTAAGCTGAAATCCGAATTTCAAAAGTTTGACGGTGACGCCCATCAGATCCTTCAAGCCACCAGCAATCGTCAAGCAGAGATAGCGACTGAGGCGGATAACGAGTACGTGAATTTCTTTGGAGGCTCCGCCGCGGCGAACGCTGAGATTCTCAGCATCATGAATCAAGTGGATGGTGTCTATCGCCAACAACTCGGGGTCACGTTCAGTGTTACCTACCAGCACACTTGGGCCGGCACTGATCCTTACAGCGCCACCGCAGCCGATCAGATGCTTTACGAGTTCACGAATTATTGGAACGCGAACATGGCCAGCCAGCCTCGCGACCTCGCGCATATGTGGACCAATCGTCCCATGGAAGGAAACATCGCCGGCGTGGCCTGGTTTTCAACAGTCTGTGTCGATGTAGCTCATTCATACGGCTTGTCGTTACGCATGGCGGATGCGTACAAATATTCAATTGCAGCGCACGAGATTGGGCACAACTTCGGGGCTAACCACCCGGACGACCAGGGTGTGACTTCGTGTTCGGACACGATCATGAACAGCGTCGTCGGCAATTCATTCACTTTCTGCCAGTACTCGCAAAACGAAATAACATCCTTCGTTAATGGCCATTCGAGTTGTCTTGCAGTGGTTGCGGATCCCGCGACGGTCCAATTCAACTCCGCGACGTACAGTGCTAACGAAGGAGCAGGCAGCGTCACGATTACAGTTACGCGCAGCGGGGACACCACGAGCTCTGCATCGGTTGACTACAAAACCAGCAATGGCACCGCGTCGGCTCGTACTGACTATATGACGGTGATTCGCGCGATGACCTTTGCTGCAGGTGAAACCAGCAAGACGTTCAAAGTTTTCGTTGTCGATGACTTGTACGTTGAAGGGAATGAGACGATCAATCTGACACTCAGTAATCCTGGCGCGAGCACCGTTCTTGGTAGCCAGGCTGCGGCGACCATCACGGTATCCGACAACGATTCGGCTACACCGGTCACAAACCCACTCGACAATGCGAACTTTTTCGTGCGTCAGCACTATCTCGATTTTCTCAATCGCGAGGCTGATAGCAGTGGACTGACTTATTGGAGTGGAATCATCAATCCATGCGGAACGGATCGAGCATGCTTGACCACGGCTCACACGACGGTGAGCGCAGCTTACTTCATCGAGTCTGAGTTCCAGGAGACTGGTTACTACGCTTATCGTTTGTACAAAGCTGGGTTAGCGCGAGCTCCGCAATTTACCGAGTTCGTCGGAGATCGCGGGCGGGTGACGGTGAGCAATCTTGAGGCGAGCAAAGTTGCGCTCGCCGCCGACTTTGTAACGCGCCCGGCGTTCGTGGCGTTGTTCCCGGCGACTATGACGTCGGCGCAGTATGTCGATCAGCTGAACGCCAACACAAGCAATTCGTTAACCTCGACTGAAAGAAATAGTTTCGTGAGCGGATTGAATACGGGCGCTCAGGATCGAGCCTCTGTTTTGAAGACCGTAGCTGAGAATCAGGTTTTCAGACAGCGAGAGTACAACGCGGCATTTGTGGTGATGCAGTATTTTGGCTACCTGCGGCGCAATCCCGATCAGAATGGCTTTAACTTCTGGTTGGGCGTTCTCAATAGTCAGCCAAACAACTTCCGTGGCATGGTGTGCTCATTTATTACCTCCATGGAATATCAACAGCGCTTCAGCCCCGTGCTTACTACGAGCAACGCAGACTGCGGACAGTGAAGGCAGGAGGCGGGCGGCGGAGGCGGGAGCAAAGTATTTGCCGCGGATTAACGCGGATAGGCGCTGATCAGAAGAAATTCTGGTCCGCGTTTTTCGTTTGGTGAGCTCACACTATTCAATGCGACTCTCAATCGCGGTTTTTCATCCATTGAGTCGGACTTAAATCCTCAGAATTGTTTGCACAACTCGTTCGCGCTTGATCGCACATCACGGTAATAAGACTGACTGCCGAACGGCAGAGCCACTCCATCACATAACGTTGCCCTTCTGTCACAAAGCTCCGCTGTGAGCTGAAACTGAATCGTAAAGCTCCTTAAGTTGGTGAACGAGCGACTGGAGGGGCGTCATGATTATCAAGCGACATTCCGGATTAGCGTCAGCTCTAATAATCCTAAACGTGATTGCTGCCGGTATCCGCGCACAACGTTTACCGCAGCCAAGTTCTCAACAGCTAAACGAAACGCAGTCCAATCGCCCACCGATTGATGCGGTGACATCCATTGCGACAACGCCTTCTCAAATTGGTGGCGACGAGTCGTCGGCGCAGCCCGCGACTGAGCAGCCAATTAATGTCGAAACTAAGGCGAGCCTACCGGAGAAGAGCGGAACATATCGTTCACTAGTCACAGCTGGAATTAAGCCGACTGCCTTGCCTTCACTCCAACCTTTGGCGTTGGCCGAAGTCGCGAAACTAAGCCCGCTCGACAAAGCTTATTTGGATGTCTACTCGATACTTCGCGACAGCAATGAATGCAGTGAGTTCTTTGGCGGTCCCGCTGCAATCGAGGTGCTGAATCAACTGACCCGGCAACTAAGACCGGCTTACTTCGATCGCTCGATTGGGTTGCGTATGACGGGCCGCATTTCCTACGCAATGAATGACGCGACCAGGCTTTCATATCGCATCTTTGAAACGGCTCAGCTAAATACCAATGGTCCTTTCTTTAAAACCAGCGCCTTCCCGACGGACTCAGTCATTGCCCGCGTCGGCGAGTTCTCTCCCAACACCAGGGAAGCTCGACTGACAATCCTCCTTCATGAGTTGGGCCACATGATTCAGCGGCCGAATGGCGATTGGGTGCTGCCGAATGACGGTGATAATCCCGCGACGAGCAAAGAAAACACTCAAAAGGTGATTGATGTTTGTCGAAACCAGATAAAGAAACGGGGCCAGGTGTCTTTTGAAAAGGAACTCGCCGTCATGCAAACAGATCGACAGGAAGCAGAGGCGCAGTTGACAGCGCTCAAAGCGGGGTCTGCTCCGTCGACTCCGGATTTGAAGAGGGTGTCACCCGAATTGTTACGACATATTGGAAGTCAGGATGAGGCGCGATGTGACTCTTGCCGTCCTGAAATCCAAAACCCGCAAGATCGCTGATAACTATTATCCAAAACTAAAAAGTTTTGAAGACTTTCTCTCAACCTATCTCGCTTGAATCTTCGCGTTGCTCGTTTGTATGGGTGTTGTTGTTAACAGGCGGCATACACGTTGCGCTGTACATAGTCGGGAAAACAGAGCGGCCCACGCAACTTCCGAAAAGGCGTAAGTGGTGTGGTCCAAATTTAAGGTCTCCCGATCTCATTATAGAAGAGCAAGACGACACTCGGCCCCAAGCGGCGCATCGATTGAGCAGCCTTAAGCCAAGTGTCGAGCAGCAAGGTTCAAGAAAGGAACGAGTATGATCAAGACTAATCTAAGACAATTTACGGCAGGCGCGTGTCGATACTTCGTCGCGTTGCTTGCTGTGATGATGATGGTTGGATCAGCTTTGGCCCAAACTGAAGCAGGCCAAATCACCGGTAAGGTTGTTGATCCGGCCGGCGCAGTTGTAGCAGGCGCCACCGTCAGTGTGAAATCTGTGGAGACAGGTCGCGAGGTGACAGCTACCTCAGACAATCAGGGCCTCTACACGGTCACTTCACTTCAACCAGGCCTTTATGATGTAACCACGCAGGGCAGCAACTTCAAGCCAAACACCCAGCGCGTGCAGGTTACAGTCGGCTCACGAGTATCACTCGAAACTCAACTATCGCTAACGGAAGTCAGCGGCGGCACTATTAATGTGATTGCGAGTGAGGGCGTTGAAGTCAACACTCAATCACAAGAGCTGTCCAACGTCGTGAGCGGAACTCAGATTCGCCAGTTGCCGACGCTGACGCGCAATCCTTACGACCTGGTCGGTCTGTCGAGCAACGTCAGCAGTGACGATCCTGGTCAAGCGGTAGCCGGTGTTGGCACAACCGGTCGTGGCGCGGGTTTCAGTATCAATGGTCAACGCGCCGCGAGTACCAATGTGCTGCTCGATGGAGTCGACAACACCAATACTTATTACGCGGCAGTCGGCCAGAACATTCCGCTCGATGCGGTAGGCGAGTTCCGTGTAATCACGAGTAACTTCTCAGCGGAATATGGTCGCGCCTCTGGTGGCGTGATCAATGTGTCGACGCGCGGCGGAAGCAACAGCTTCCACGGCTCTGCCTTTGAGTTCAATCGCATTTCGCGTCTCGCTTCGAACGGCTTTAACAACAATGCCAACGGCGTGCAACGTGGAGTCTTCACTCGAAATCAGTTTGGCTACACCATTGGCGGCCCGATTAAGGAGAACAAGCTGTTCTTCTTTAATAGCACCGAGTGGACCCGGGTGCGCAGCACTGGTCCGGTGCTTTCGGTAGTTCCGACACCACAGCTGATCGCAGCGTCAAATGTGAACACGCGGAATTACTTTGCTCCTTTCAACATGACTGCGCTTCCGACCGGAACGACATACACCGTCGCTCAGGCAACTGAGGATTTAATTCCAGCAGCTCAGCGGGCGGGCAATGCTTTCGCGAACTTGCCGGCTAATATGCCTGCATTCCAGTTAGTCCAGTTCAATACGCCAGTGAATCTTGGCGGCGGCGCCCCGCAGGATACTTATTCGATGGCGTCGCGCGTCGATTACAACCTGAGCAACAAGACCACAATCTATGGTCGGTGGGCTCGTGAAAGTATCAAGAACCCGATCGGCAGCTCCGGGTTTAGTCCATATGCCGGCTTCAGTACTCCGTACACGCAGCTGCGCAACAACTTCATCGTTTCGATGAGCCACACTTTCTCGTCGACCTTTGTTTCAGACACGAAGCTTGCCTACAACCGGCTGGTTGAGGATTCGCCATACGGCGATCAGCCGATCGGTCCGGGCCTGTTCATGTTTCCGGGCGCCACCGGAACGATCGGTGGTCAGCCCATCGCGTTTCCGGGTTACTGGCCCTACAACGCGGCGGCCTCTCCGGTTGGATTTGCCGGAGCAGGGAACACTGGTCAGATCTATCAGGACTTCAGTCTTACCAAGGGACGTCATCAATTTAGGTTTGGCGGCGTGATCTACTACATTCAGGACAACCGCTTCTTCGGTGCTTACCAGAACGCAGTTCAAAGCCTTTCCGCGACAGCTAACAACTACGCGCAGGCGTTGGATAACTTTGTAAACGGCAGCACCCAGCAATTCCAGGCAGCCATCTATCCTCAAGGAAAATTCCCCGGACAGAGTGTGACGTTGCCGGTTGGCCCGCCCGACTTTACTCGCAGCAACCGCTACAACGAATGGGCAGCTTACATTAACGATTCGTGGCGCTTCAGTCCGCGTCTCGTGCTGAACCTCGGCATGCGCTACGAGTACTATGGCGTGCAACACAACAAGAACCCTGACCTGGATTCGAACTTCTATTTTGGCGCAGGCAGCACCATCCAGGAGCGAATCAGGAATGGCAGCGTTCAGATCGCGAAGGATAGTCCCGTTGGTGGTCTTTGGAAGCCCGACAAGAATAACTTTGCGCCGCGCGTTGGTTTTGCCTGGGATATGTTTGGCGACGGCAGGACCAGCCTTCGCGGCGGCTACGGATTGGCTTACGAAAGGAATTTCGGCAACGTTACCTTTAACGTAATCCAGAATCCACCAAACTACCTGGTGTTGTCGTTGCAGAAGGGTGTTGATATCGCCACTCTGCCGATCACCTCTAACAACTTTGGACCGCTCTCAGGCACGACGCCGCCGACCAAGACTATTCCGGTTGGCAGTCTCCGTCACGTTCGCGAGGATATCGTCAATGCGTACGCTCACTTTTGGAGCGTAGCTTTGCAGCGCGAAGTGTTCGGTGCTGGTAGCGTACTTTCGGTTGAATACTCCGGCTCGGCTGGTCGCAGCCTGTATTCGATCAATCCCTACAACCAACCCGGCGCCGGCGCTTTCTATCTTGGCAGCGCTAACCCGACTGCCCGTTTGAATACGCAGTACTCGGGAATCAACGCTCGTGGTAACGACGGCTTTTCAAACTACAACGCGTTGATTGTTAACTTCGACGCCAACAACTTCCGTAATCACGGTGTCCAGTTCACCGCGCACTACACATATGGAGTGAACAAAGACAACTTGAGCACGACTTTCAGTGAGTCGGCCTTTGTCGGCAATCTCGGATTGACGAATCCGTTCCAGCCCGATCTCGACTATGGCTACGCGGATGCGGACGTTCGACATAGATTTGTCGGCAGCGTGATTTGGGATGTTCCGCTCGCCAAACAGGCAAGTGGTTGGGAAAAAGGCGTACTGGGCGGATGGCAGGTCACTGGTATTTTCAATGCCAGAACCGGCACACCGTTTACGATCTTCGACGCCACCAATGCGCTCGGTTCGATCCCGCGCATGGTAGCGAACGGACCGATCGCAGTGAATGTGAACGCCGATCCAACCCAGGCGAACTTCTTCAACTACATCAACCTGGCGAGCCAGACCCCTGGCGCGTTTGGCAATCCGGTGTGTGGCGGCTGTTCAGACTTTGGTCCATACCCGGCCAACATGACGAAGCGTAATCAGTTCCGTGGTCCCGGCATCTGGAACTTCGACGCAGGCGTGTACAAGAACTTCAAGATTGGCGAGAACAAGAGCCTTCAGTTCCGAGGCGAAATGTTCAATGCGTTCAATCATGCGAATCTCTACATCCTGCCCGGAACGAACGATGTCGCCAACGGCGTCATTGGAGCAAGCAAAGGTTTGACTCCGAATGGCAACCTTGAACGACGCAACGTCCAACTCGCGGTCAAGTTCATTTTCTAGGTAGTACGAGATTGCGACCTCGAGACTCGAGGAGGAGTTGAAAGACTCCTTCTCGAGTTTTCGAAGTTATTGGAGCAGGATGCTGGTCTCATTCACTCCCGGTTTCAACCGGGAGTCAAAAGCCAGGGGGAATCTAAAAACCGTTTCAACGGTTTCACCTCAAGATGTGGCGGAAACCGTTGAAACGGTTATTGGTATTCAGCCATGTCTCAAACACCGGGCTAAAGCCGCGGTGTAAATGAAAGCGAAGGCAGTATGCGAGCTTCATTTGTACTTGCCATTATTCTTTTAGCGACAAGCTCCTTGTCCGCTCAAACGTCCGGGCTTGATCCGGACATAGGGAATCCGGGTCTTGGCGGCGAGTCGGTTATTCAAGGGCGCATCTTTTATCCGTCGGGCAGTCCTCTTGATCGTCGCGTACGCGTCAGAGTGCAAAGCGTCAGGGGTGGTCCTTCTTCGGTGTCGAGCGACGATAACGGAGCGTTTACTCTCGTAAGGTTACAGCCGGGAACTTATGAGTTGACGGTCGACGCTGGCTCGGACTTTGAGCCGGCCAATGAATCAGTCGAGGTCAGGACAAACGGTCAAGTCGCATACGTACAGATGAGGCTGAAGCCAAAGAACTATCTCCCCGGCCGTCCTCCGGGTGTTGTTAACGCGGCTCTGGCTGGAATTCCGCAGCCGGCCCTCGACCTTTATCAGCAGGCACTCGCATCTTCACAGTCAGGCGATCATAAGAAAGCCATCGATCAATTGAAGAAAGCTTTGTCGGTGGCGCCTGAGTTCGTGCTCGCCATGAATGAAATGGGAATGCAGTATGTGAAAGTGAATGATCTGGATAAGGCTGCTGATTCGCTGCAGAAGGCCGTCAAGTCAATGCCTGATGCTTTTGTGCCGAGATTGAATTATGGGTTGGTCCTTTTGCTGCAAAAGAAATTTGCGGACGCTGAAAAAGAATTGCGAGCGGCGCTACTAAAAAGTGAGACCTCAGCGCCCGCCCACGAGTATCTCGGCCGAGTGTTGATTGGACTGAAGCGTCTGGACGAGGCTGAATTGGAACTTAAGAGATCTATTGAGCTGGGCGGGGAACAGGCTGTGAATTCGCATCGTTATCTGGGTGCGCTCTACATGCAGCGTGGTGAAGATGCGCGCGCAATTGTCGAATTACAGGAATATCTTAGACTGGCGCCCAAGGTAAAAGACGCCGACCAAATCAAACAGATTCTCAAAGACCTGGGCGCTAAAGAGCCGCGGGAGTAAGAATCGGGTTGGTGGCGGACATCGGCAGGATGCCGATGCCACGCTATCCTTAGAATTGTGAATTCAGCCCAGAGCGCCGCTTCATCACAACGTCAGGCCGTTTGGTCAAAATACACTTACGTACATTTGTGTTTTGCGCGAAAATTTCGGATTGCGGTCGCCCCTGTTATCATGACTGTCGATTTCTTCCCTCGGTACGAGTGGGTTTTGTTGGGTGACTTGAAACCTTCCTCCCGCTGATCTCGTTCCTTTGAGCAACTATGGAAAACTCGTTTGAGAATTTCGAGCAGCCCTCGCGCGCACTTCTCCTCTGGAAGCGCCCGTTAGTCCGAATCGCCGCGATCTGGATTGCTTGGACTCTGATCGGTTTGTTCTTTACCAGCCAGGTTCTTTTCAACAGCATTTACATGGAAAAGCGTATGCCCACGAATTACGTCTTTTTCATGCAGATGAGTATTTGCTACCTGTGGGCATTAACGACACCGTTGGTCCTGTGGCTGGCCCGGCGGTTCCGGATTGATCGGGATAAATGGCTGCGACGAACTTTATTTCACGTCGGCGTGGGTTCGTTGCTGGTCGGCTCGATGTCAGCAATCCACTACGTTCTCTTCATAACCTACTTCAACAAGCCCGAGTACCTGACTGTGTTGCGAGATTTGCAATACGTTCTTTATAACCTCGACCGTCAAGCTTCGATTTACTGGGTTCTGGTTCTGCTTAGCCACGCATTGAACTATTACCAAAGTTATCGCAAGGGTGAGTTGCGCGCGTCGCGATTAGAGACGCAGTTGGCCCAGTCGCAACTCGAAGCGCTCAAAATGCAGGTTCACCCACATTTCTTGTTCAATACGCTTCATTCCATTTCAGCCCTCCTGAATCGAGATACCGAAGCTGCCCGCCGCATGATCACCAGGCTTGGAGACTTTCTGAGAATGACGCTCGAGAACGCGGGAGCTCAGGAAGTGACGTTGCAGGAAGAAATGGAATTCCTCAACAAGTATCTGGAGATCGAGAGAATTCGTTTCCGTGATCGGTTGACCACGCAAGTAGAAGTGGATCCCAGCGTGTTGGATGTGCGCGTTCCCAACCTGATTCTCCAGCCCATCGTCGAAAATGCAATGCGCCATGCGATCGCCAGCCAACATGCCGGCCGAATTGAAATCAACGCGTTTCCGCGCAACGGTTGCTTGCGTATTCAAGTGAAGGACAACGGACCGGGATTAAGTGACGATGCTGTCTCGAATCAGTTCGGCAAAGGAGTTGGCCTGGCTAATACGAAGGCCCGGCTGGAGCGATTGTACGGGTCGGAACATTTGCTCGAGCTGACTAACGCGTCGACTGGCGGTCTCATCGTGACCCTCGAAGTCCCCCGCAAATCTTGAGATCTGATATCGGCGATCTCGAGATCTCAGATCGCAGATCTCAAAGTCCCAAACCTGAAGACTCAGTCCCAAACACGAAACTCAGTCCCAATTCCGCTACAGACAAACCAAAAAAACCGGACAAACCGATCGCTCACTTCCGCATCAAAGTCGCCAGTTAAACGCTTCATCTAGTCGATCCAAGTTTTCGGAAAGCAGCATAGGTTTTCGTAATGTTTCCTTATAGAAGATCACGGAAACATTTGCAGTCCTAATTCGTAAGGTTGCGCAAGACGGGCCAATCATTGGCAATTCTTCGTCTTTGTTTTTGTCATAAAGTAATCGCGAGCGGTGTTCAATGGATTAGGCACAATTCCTGCATCCAGGAAGAGATCAGAGTCTAAAGTCGAACAATCGATCGGGGGAGAGGGATGACGGACGCAGCCAGCATTCGAGCGTTGGTCATTGATGACGAGCCATTAGCTCGCGAGATGATTCGCGAAATGCTCGAAGGTGATTCTGAAGTCGAGATCATCGGCGAGTGCGCGAATGGTCGCGAAGCTGTGGACGCGATTCGATCGATGACGCCCGACCTCATCTTTCTCGATATTCAGATGCCAGAGCTCGGTGGCTTTGAGGTGCTGGAATCCCTCGAGACTGAAAAAACGCCTTACGTAATTTTTGCCACTGCCTACGATCAATACGCAGTGCGCGCTTTTGAAGTACATGCGCTTGACTATCTCCTGAAACCCTTTGATCAAGAGCGGTTTGAAGTGGCCTGGAAGCGCGCCAAGAGTTTGATTAAGGACGGTCGGAGCGATCGTAGAGATCAGCACATCCTGGCGTTGCTCGAGGAATTGAAGGCTGGCCCTCGATACCTGGAACGATTGGTAATCAAGACCGAAGGCAGGGTTTTCTTCCTCGACATTGACGACATTCACTGTATCGAATCTGAAGGCAATTACGTCCGGGTTTACAACGGACGAAAAACTTATTTGTTGCGCGAAACGATCAGCGGCCTCGAGTCGCAACTCGATCCGAAAAAGTTTTTGCGAATACACCGCTCCAGTATTGTGCGCATCGACAAGATCAAGGAGCTGCAGCCCTGGTTTCATGGTGAGTATCACGTGGTTCTCGAAAACGGGAAGCAGCTGACGCTGAGTAGGAACTATCGAGCAAACCTGCAGGAAGCTGTAGGGCGACCGCTGTGACGATTGCAGATTGCAGATTTTGAGATCTTTTGAGATCTGAGGTCGAATGGACTCGCATCTCAGAATAGAGATCTCAGAATTGCGATCTCGGGCATTCAAAAAACGGGAAAGCTTCCCGATCAATACCGGTCCGCTTCAGGATGATTGAAGCGAGCCCGCCGACCTCTGTTCACTGGTCCGTCATTTCAATTCTCAGAATCGGAACTCGTTTGGGCTCACTGTTTTAGTTGACCTCACTTCGCTAATCACTGCTATTCGCGGCTTATCGTTAACAGCAGCCGACCTATCACACTTATTAGCCGTTTCGTCACAAATTCCATCTGTGCGGAAACGAAGCCACGTATATTCATCATGTCAACAGTACCTGGACCACGCTGCACTGGCAGCAATGGACTTCACGGTTCAGAACGGGAAACGAACAGAAGGTGGATCCCCAGCCACACATTGAGCACTAAGCAACCGAGACGTTGCAGGAGGACAAGCGATGAGTAGTTCGATGATGTGGAGAACAGAAGATGTTTCGACTGGCGATGCGACCGGCGCAGGCATTCTTCGAAGTGAGATAGCGATGGATAACAGGCTTAATACATTGAGAGAGGTGGCGCTCACATTGCTGCGCGAGGTCGAATCCTTCCGAGTTTCGCAACCGGCCACTAAGCGCACCGTGCATTTGCATGAGGAAGTGCGTCGCTTTGAGATCGACTTGATTCGCAGTGCGCTTAGCCGTACCGCAGGTAATCAGACTCGCGCTGCCCAACTGTTGGGTGTTAAGATTACGACATTGAATACAAAGATTAAGCGTTATAAGATTGCGCCGGTCGGATATGAAGCTGCGGACGATGCGTTTCAGGAACCGAGCGCCGCTTAAGTTCTAAATCACGATTGCACGGCTCGCTCAGTGAAGACCCGGGAGTTTCTCTCGGGTCTTCGCCGTAATTGTGTTGCATTATTCATTGAGGGACCCACCTCGCTCCGGAGTTCAAAGCAGTGCGTGTGATCGAACCGCGGACCTTCCAATTCTTCGGAACGGCCACTTCGAGTACTCGAATTCCTTATCCATAATCCTCAAGGTTCAAGTTCCGCTAATCCAATTCTCGCAAGCTGTTGTACGCGCCTCTGTCGCAATCTCAGTAGAAACCTCCACGCTACGCATTCCGGCTTTGTGGGAATAGCGGTTGCACTCTATTGAAGCAGAAAACAGGAACGCCGTTCGGCCGTTACGAAGTTTTGGATAGTCGATGGTTGAAGTAGAGCAGTCACCCCAGTTCCTGCTTTCCTCAGTAAGCAGAAAATTGAAATAGGAGTTCATCAAATGAAGACAGCGATCAAGCTTTTGTTGATACTTTGTCTCGGTGCATTGCCGGTGCTGGCCCAATCCAACACTGGCAGTCTCGCTGGCACGGTTAGCGATGCCAGCGGTGTCATACCGGGAGCAAGTGTCGTAGTAAAAGACACCAAGACTGCAAAAGAGCGCACAGTAACAGCGAGCGGTGACGGAACTTTTAACGTTCCGCAGCTCGAACCCGGCACTTATACCGTGACTGTTACCGCAGCCGGACACAAAGCCTTTACGGCGAGCGATGTGAAGATCGACGTTGGTCGAGAGTATTCGCTCAATCCCGCGCTCGAAGTAGGTAGTATCTCTGAGAATGTAACGATAGTCGCAGGCACTGACGTGATCAATTCAACTAATGCTGAATTGAGCAACACGGTCAGCCCGCGCCAGATTCAGGAACTGCCGCTTAACGGCCGTAATCCACTGGCCCTGATTCTTTTGCAAGCTGGAACTTCCAGCAACGGCGCCCAAGGCACCTCCATCAACGGCCAACGTCCATCCGCGACTAACATCACGCTAGATGGCCTTAATATTCAGGACAACTTCATTCGAGCCAATGCGTCGAGTTTTACTCAAATAGCCGTCTCGACGGACGACGTGGCTGAATTTACGCTTACTACTCAGAATGCCGGCGGCGACCAGGGCTTCGGCGCTTCCCAGGTCCAACTGGTGACCCCGCGCGGCGCGAACGAATTTCACGGAGCGTTGTTTGAATACAATCGCAACTCAAAGTTCGGAGCCAACACGTTCTTTAACAATGCGGCAGGAAGCTTCGCGCCAAATGACCCGTTAGTAACTTCGGGTCAAAAGCAGGCCGGCGCCGCGAAGAATCCGAAGACGTTTCGCAACTTTAATCAGTTCGGCGGACGGGTCAGTGGGCCAGTCCTGAAGAACAAACTGTTCTTCTTTTTCAACTACGAAGGGCAGCGTGATCGCGTCTCGCAATCTTCGCTGCGAACGGTGCTAACGCCTGACGCGCGCCAGGGAATCTTTACTTACATTGACAATGGTGGTGTCAGACGCCAGATCAACTTGTTCGCGCTACCAATCGCGAACGTTAGCACCCCGGGTGCGCCTCCGGTTCCTACTGCAGTGAATCCGCTGATTCAGAGCCGGTTCCTGACCAGTATTCCGACCGGCAATTCAATTGAAGCTGGTGACCAGCGCAACACGACCGGCTACCGCTTTAGCCAAAGGGCCGATACTGATTACAACAACATCACGGCCCGAGGCGACTATGACCTTAACTCGAACAATTCGATCAACTTCATCTGGAAGCGACAAAGATTAACGGGATTCATTCCTGACTTCGCGGATGCTAACGGTTTCACGATTACACCGGCCGCGGGACAGAATGTACCGGGTGACTCGTATGTCGGAGCCTGGCGTTCGACCATCAGCCCAAATCTTACTAACGAAGTCCGGGCTGGTTATGGCCATATCTTTCCGGGATTTCCGCAGTTGCAAACCGAGCCGGCGAACTTCTTTGTCCTGCCGTTGGTAACCAACCCTGAATCCACGTTCCTTTTCCAGGGACGCGACACCAAGGTTTATACCCTCCAGGACAACGCCGATTACCTGCGGGGCAATCACAATTTCAGCTTCGGCGTGCAATCCCAATTCAACACAGCGCTTCGTCTTAACCGCGGCGGAGTTCTTCTGAGCTCGACGCTGGGTGTCGGTACGAACACCCCGCAAATCACCACCGCGCAATTCGGCAATGCCGCGCTATTCCCTGGAGGCATCGGCAATACGGATCGCACGAGTGCGAACGCCCTGTTCGCTTTGCTCGGCGGTATTGTGAATGGACAGGCACAGACCTTCAACGTGCTTGACGCTAGCGGCGGTTTGGTTCCGGGCGAGGGCTTCAGGCAAGACTACGCTTACTCGAACTACAATTTCTATTTCCAGGATGGCTGGAAAGTCACACCTCGGTTGACCCTTAATCTTGGCTTGCGTTATGAGCTTTGGCCGTCGGTGCGTGAGCGCAACGGCGTGCTGGCCGAAGTCACCATCCCAAGCGGAATGACTGTAACTCAGGCCCTCCTGGATCCTAACGGCGGTCTACAAACTGCCGGCACGAATCTCGGAAACGGAAAGCTGTTCAAAACAGACAAGAACAACTTTGCTCCTTCGCTGAGCTTTGCTTATGCGCCGGAGTTTGGCCACGGTTTGCTGGGCAGGCTGTTTCCCGGCGAAGGTCGCACCGTAATTCGCGGCGGTTATCGCATGAGCTACGTGAATGACGAGTTCCTAAAGGCGAGCTCCGGAGAAGGCGATCAGAACTCAGGTAAACGAGAGAACGCCAATATTCCGAATCTCAACTTGAGGGCTGATGGCGTCACTGCGATTGCCACGCCGTCAATCCTTATTCCGCGTACCTTTGTTCAGAACAATACGCGCAACGCTGCGCTCAGTTCGGTGGCTGTGACTGACCCGAACCTTCAACTACCGACGAATCATGAATACACCTTTGGTATTCAACGCAACTTGGGCTGGAAGACAGCTCTTGAAATCAGATATGTCGGGGCGAAGAGCAACAACATGACGCGCTATACCGACGTCAATGCGCCCGATATCATCAATAATGGGTTCCTCGCGGATTTCCAGCGAGCACGCGCGAACTTCGCTTTGACGGGACTCTTCAATTGCACGACCGCCCAAAATGCGGGCTGTCAAGCGTTGCAAGTCTTCCCGCGCCTGGGAACACTTTCCGGAACTCCTGGCGGAATTGGTAGCGCGTCGGTTGCGCCAAACGCCACCATCGCAGGCTTGATCACTGGAGGCACGCCAGGGCAATTGGCGGTGACTTACACTGGCAACTTCCTGGCTGGAAGCGTTCCCTTCCAGGCGAATCCAAATATCGGCCTGGGACTGCTGCTCTCCAACACAGCGTTTTACAATTACAATGCGCTGCAAGTTGAGTTGCGACGCTCCTTCTCCGATGGACTCTACTTCCAGGCGAATTATACTTTCGGCAAAACCTTGTCGAATGCGCCTGGTACCGACCAGCGCCGGTTTGAATTCCAGGTCTATCCGGGACGCGATGACCTTGAAAAGAGCCGTGCTCAAACTGACGTCACGCACGTGTTCAATTTCAACTCAATCTACGAACTGCCCTTCGGTAAAGGAAAGCGTTTCTTTACTGGCGCTGGTTCGTGGCTCAATCGCGCGGTGGGTGGATGGCAGTTAGGCTCGATCGTCAGCCTTCAATCAGGCGCACCGATCGGCTTCTTTGATCCGCGCGGAACGTTTGCATCAAACGCTCGTTCAGCTCGAAATACCGCCAACTCTAATTTGTCCAAGGCGGAGATTAGAGCACTGACGGGAGTCTTCCGGACTCCGTGCGGAGTCTTCTTCATCAATCCGACCGTTCTGAACATCAATCAGGCAAACCTCGCGGCAGGTAACTGCTCGGCGTTGGGAAGCGGTCGTGGCGCCGAAGGGTTTGGAAGTGCTACTTTCCCTGGCCAGGTATTTTTCAACGTGCCTCCAGGCGAATTTGGCCACCTCGAGCGTTTCTTCGTAAACGGCCCAACCTACTTCAACGTGGACGCCTCGCTGATTAAGAACATCACAATCAAAGAGGGAGTTCATTTCCAGATTCGCGCTGAAGTGTTCAATGTGCTGAACCGGGCTAACTTTGGTGTAACGGCAGCCCAGCAAGTGCAGAACATAAGTTCGTCGAACTTTGGGAGATTAACCACTGCGTTTTCTCCTCGGGTGGTTCAATTTGCGGGTCGTCTCGAGTTCTAAAGAGCGTATCGCTGATTGACCCTTTTCGGATGGGCGCTGCTTCGCAAGGGGCAGCGCCCGATTTTTGTGTACCAGGTTGGTCAAGACTCACTACCAGGCTTGGACAACGCGGGTGGAATCGGCTAGCTTAAGAGTTTCGTTTTGCGATGAGTTTTCTTAAGCGAGCATGGAAGAAGTGGCGCGCGTTCGGCCAGTTGATGGGCGATTTTGTCGCGCGCATTTTTATGACCGTATTTTACTTTACGGTGGCGATACCGTTTGGCATTGGAGTGCGCTGGCTTAAAGACCCGTTACACTTGCGAACGAAGGAATCGGGTTGGCTGCCTCGCGAGACGAAGGTGGAAACCCTCGAAGACGCACGTCGACCTTATTAAGACGTTCTTGGTGCTTTGTTCTTGGTTCTTTGTCGTTGTCGCTGGTTCGCGGTACTGAGTACGAGTTGATTTTGAGTGGCAAACTGAATTGAAAATGGACAAGCTGGATTAGACACAAGTACAAAGAACGAAGAACAAAGAACTAAGCACAGAAAAGCAGATCTCAGATCGAAGATTCCAGATCTCAGATCTCAGATCTCAGATCTCAGATCTCAGATCGAAAATCTCAAGATCCAAAACCAATTAATGAACATCCTGGGCATTTCTTGTTTTTATCATGACGCGGCAGCCGCCCTCATTCAGGACGGAAACCTCATCGCTGCCGCTGAAGAGGAGCGCTTCAGTCGCAAGAAGCACGACTACGGCTTTCCCGATCTCGCCATTGATTTCTGTCTTGAACAAGCGGGCATCACTGCCGCCGACCTCGATTACGTAGTCTTCCACGAAAAACCGCTGGTGAAGTTCGAACGGATTCTGATGACGGTGCTCGGAGTCTATCCAAAAACCTCGACCGTTTTCCGCGAGGCGATGGTCGCGTGGTTCAACGAAAAGCTCTGGATCAAAGGCCGCATCCTCAAGAAGCTAAATATTCCCCAAGATCGCATTCTTTTCAGCGAGCACCACATGTCTCACGCGGCCAGTACGCTTTTCTGCTCGTCCTTCGACGAAGCTGCGATCATGACCGTGGATGGCGTTGGTGAATGGACGACTACGACGTTGGGACGAGGGCGGGTCGATTGGAACGGCGGCGGTGAAAATCGCATCGAGCTCTTCGAAGAGATTCAGTTTCCCAACTCGCTCGGGCTTCTCTATTCAGGGTTCACTGCTTTTCTTGGCTTTGAAGTAAACGAAGGCGAATACAAAGTGATGGGCATGGCGCCCTACGGCGAGCCTCGTTACCTCGACAAGGTCTACAAGCTGGTCCAGGTCAACGACGATGGCAGCTTTCGCCTCAACATGGAGTACTTCGCGTTCCACAAATCCGCCGAGCAGACAATCAATTCAAAATTCACCGACTTGTTTGGTCCAGCTCGACGTTCCGACGTTGAGTTTTACACCACGGGCACGCATCCGAACCGCGACCATCCGCAATGGGACGACCGTGTGGCCGAAGAGAACCAGATGTATGCCGACGTCGCGGCCAGCATTCAACGCGCAACCGAAGAGATTCTATTGAAGATGGCGAATCATCTTCAGCTAAAGACTGGACTAACAAAGCTGTGTGTTGCCGGCGGAGTGATGCTGAACAGTGTTGCCAATGGCCGCATCCTACGCGAGACCGCATTCGATGACATTTTTGTACAGCCTGCTGCTGGAGATGCGGGCGCGGCGCTTGGGGCAGCGTTGTGGGCTTACCATGTTGTCTTGCAGCAACCACGAAAGTTTGTGCTGAATCACTGCTACTGGGGCGAGGAATTTTCAGATGCTCAGGTCGCGGACTTTCTGAAAGCGAATAATATTCCGCACGAATACTTTGGCGACGAGGAGAAAATGCTCGATCGGGTCGTCGAAAATATGACTAGCGGCAAGGTATTCGGCTGGTTCAAGGGACGATTTGAGTGGGGGCCGCGAGCGTTGGGCAATCGAAGTATTCTTGCCGATCCTCGCTTTGCGGAGATGAAGGGAATCGTGAACGAGAAGATTAAGTTTCGCGAGCCGTTTCGGCCTTTTGCGCCCGTGATCCTCGACGAGCGAACACGAGAATATTTTGATATGCCGGAAGGGAAGAACCATCACGCCGCGCGTTTTATGCAGTTCGTAACGCCGATTCGCGAGGACAAGCAGGATCAACTCCAGGCAGTCAATCACCAGGGCACCGGTCGCTTGCAGACGATTCAGCGCGAGGTCAATCCGTCTTATTACCGGCTGGTCGAAAAGTTTGGTGAGGCTACGGGCGTGCCAGTTTTATTGAATACGTCATACAATCTGCGCGGCGAACCGATGGTGTGGAGTCCCGCGAATGCGTTCCGCACGTTTAGTAACAGCGGACTCGATATGCTGGTGATGGAGAATTTCTTAATCAGGAAATAAGTACGACACGTTGCGGAGCGATAATAGCCCGGCTTTCAAGGCTGGGATTGAGTGGCTGTAATATTCGCGTCGCTTGAGCGACGCCTGAAGGATTCAATCGTTGCTCATGCAACGAAGGTGACTTGTCTCACTACTTGCCCCGGCCTTGAAAGACTGGGATACAATCAATTGTCGCTCTGCGACAATGGCAGAAATCAAACGCAATGAAGCAATGGTTCAAAAGATTGGGAGCGAATGCCGGCGTGCTGGGCGGCTTGCTGGCGTATCTCTGGAAACGAAAAATGTGGTGGCTGATCCCGATGGTGGTGACGCTGCTGCTCTGCGGCGTGCTGCTGGTCTTTGCCTCCTCGACCGGCCTTGGTCCATTTATCTACTCGCTATTTTAGAAAGCGCATCCATACCCGCGTTCTCTCATTCACACCCGGTTTCAACCGGGTGACAGCACAGACCCCCAGCCTCCTAACCGTTTCAACGATTTCTGATTGGCGCCGATAATAAACCGTTGAAACGGTTAATTCCGATTGCTTGCAAGCGTGTCACCCGGTTGAAACCGGGTGTGAATGAGAACGAACCTCTTCTTGACATTGATTCCTCGCGGCAATAGATTACGCGGGCCATCACGGATTTGCTCGGGTTCTCAGACAAGTCTCTCAGCCGAATTACACAAGGTTAATGCGCTCTTAGCCTTCACTCCTCAATCCATCATTCGTAAGGAGTATCAGCAATGACCCCTCAATTCACTCCAATCCAGGTGATGTTAACTCTCGCGTTCATAGCCGATTCCGGACTGCTCATTACCGCCAGCGAATGCGCTGCCGAAATCGAGCTCAAAGGCACGATCACAAATCACCTCAACAACATGGCGCCTGTCAAAAACAATTGGGAGCTGGCCTGGGGCCCGTGTGTCTACAAGTTCCCATTGATCGCCAAGCACAGCGACAACACGATCTTTATCGCGCAGAACACTCAGGATCGATCACAGTACGTGCTTGCGCTCAGCGGCACCAATCCTTACGAAATCACAGACTGGATATTCGAAGATTTTCTCGTGGGCACGACCAGGAGGTGGAAGTTTGGAGAGCCGCCATCCGGAGCGCGGATCTCGCATTCAGCGGCTCTTAGCCTCGACATTCTACGAGACTTGAAGCCATGTCCGGACATCGCCGGTGCAGGCACACGCCTTATCGACTACCTGGCCTCGCTCGAGAATATTTCGAGTCTGACCGTGACTGGTCACAGCCTCGGCGGAGAAATGGCTTCGACTGCGGCGCTTTGGCTGAAGGACACGCAGGGATTGGATTGGGACATGCAAAAACGCGCGGAGGTGTTCGCGTACTGTTATGCGCCTCCAACTGCCGGGAATGACGTGTGGGCCAACTACTTTCATCAGCGAATGGGAAACAACGCCCATCGTATTTGGAACAGCATCGATGTCGTCCCTCATGCCTGGCAATTAAGTGACATGACGCAGATACCGAATCTGTATCTCCCGCAAATTAAGGCGCCGATGTTGCTGAAGCTGGCGTTGAAGGCCGCCGAATTTATTGTGATGGGCAAACACTATACTCAGTGGCCGGCTTTGGCTGGAGACAATCAGCCGCTACAGGGGAAGGTGAATACCGATCCGCAGTGGAACAGTTTTACCAAGCAGATGGCTTACCAGCACGTGAAGGCTTATGAAGACCTGCTGAACGTTCCCGACACAAAAGTAATTACCGACGTGATCTTGGCCGCCGCTGATCCGAAAAATCTGCTCTGATGTACTGCAGGCTGCCAGCCTGCAGTCGCGCCAGGAGTGAATGCTTATTTCCGAATGATTCGCTGATATGCCTCGACGTATTCGTCAGTGACAGCGGCAGCCGAGAAGCGGGCGGCGAGTTGCTGGTTGTTACGACGCATGGTTGCGGACAAACTTGAGTCAGAAAGCAAACCGCTAATCTTGTCAGCGAGCAAGGCGGGACTCCGCGGCTCGACCCACAAGCAGTTGTCAGGTTCTTTCAAATAATCTGCGGCGGCTCGGATGCGGGTGGTGATGATTGGCAATCCTGCGGCGGCTGCGTTGAAGATCACCATCGGAAAGCCTTCGTAATGATAAGTCGGGAAGACGAGTAGATCGCTGTTCACATAAAACTTGTTGGTTTGCTCTTCGGGAATGTAGCCGAAGAAGCGAATCTGCTCATTTAGTTTTAGACTCGCTACCTCATTCTCCGCCTCCTGCCGCGCCGGTCCATCGCCGATACAAAAAAGAGCAAAGTTCTGACCACGGTCACGAAGCAGGCCACACGCGCGAATTACATCAATGAGACCTTTGGCTGGTATGAATCTTCCGATGAAGAGCAGCAAAGGAACCTCGGGCCGAAGCTTGAATTGTTCGCGAAAGCCGGGGTCTGGCGCAGCCTTAATCTCTTCAACCACATTCTTAATGACAAAGAGTTGGGCTTCGGAGATTCCCGCGTTCGCGAAATCGCGTTGCTCCTCTGAAGACAAAAGGCCAATACCGTCGGCGCTGGCGAGCACTCGATTCCTCGCGAGCGCCAGCACGGGATTAGTGGTCTTCAATAACTCAGTATCACCGCCGTGAAACTTGAGGAAGATTTTGGCGCCGCTCGACTTTAGACCGGGAACGATTGCCGAGTCGCGCAGCAGAGCCTTGGGATCAAACGATGTGTTGATATGAATGAGGTCAAACTTACTTTTGAGAGCGCGCCGCTGAAATCTGCCTCGCGTCCGAATTACTCTCCGTATTCGACCTGAAAGCCCCGCGTCGGAATCGGAAAAAGCGTAAACGTCTTCTTCGACTTGATGGCCTAACCGGCGCAATTCATTTATGAAAGGAGGCTCGCACGCGGCTGGACCGCCACGTGAACCTTGTTCAGGCATGCCAACTAATATGCGCATAAGGCGTTCATTGCTCTTGGATCCAACCTATTAAGCCACAGATGAACGCAGATAACACAGATCTGAAAGAGTCGGCTGAGTCACTCATTGGGATTCAGACCATTCACCCCAGATCAGCTCGAGGTCGGGAAGGGTGGCTTGCCCCCGCCGCAAGATGCACAGGCTCTCAAAACTGTCAATAAACAAACAGGGACGTATTAACTCAAACTTGAATGCTGATCAAACTTGAGGCAGCTTTTCCCGAAAAGACTTAATCCCACCTGCGGTAGCTGGTGGTTACTTCAGGTCCAGCCTACCAATGTGTGATGTCGTTGTTTTACTAAATCCCACCTGCGGGGAGCAGGTGGATGGTTCAAGTCCTGCCTATTTCCGTTGAACACTTGCGAGTGAGGCTGCACTTGAAACATCCCTCAGCTGCCGCTGAGGGGATTAAAAGGAGCAATCCCAACCTCTTTGTAGGTCGAACTTGAACGATCCACCAGCTGCCGCAGGTGGGATTTAAGACTTTCGGGCAATGCTGCTTGAACGCTTGAACGCTAACCACTCCTCAACACCTGCTCGTACAGCTGCATGAGACTCTTGATGTGCGTGGCGATGCTGAATTTCGAGTCGGCCCAGCGGCGCGCGGATTCGGCCAGCTTGTCTGACTGGTTTTGGTTGGCTCGCATCCCAAGCAGCTTGGCCGCGAGATCATTCTCATCGCCGGTCTTGAAGAGCACTGCATACTTTCCATCGGCCGAGATTTCACGCAGCGGCGCAATATCTGAAAGCAGGACCGGCACTCCCATCATCATTGCTTCTATGACGGAAATCGGCGCGCCTTCGCGCAAACTGGACAGCACACAAACAGCAAGAGACTGGAGCACCGCTCCTATGTCCGAACGTTTGCCTACGAAGTGAGCGCGCTCAGAAATCCCCGCCTCACGACAAAAATTCACGCAATCGTCAAAGAGCTGGGGGGCTGCATCTGACCGCCCTCCGACAAAAACAAAGTGCGCCTCGGGAATGTTCTTAAAAACCTCAGGCAGGGCGCGGCACACAGTCAGCTGATCTTTCTGAGCCACAGGAGAGAAGTTTCCGATCATCCCAAACAAAACTTGCTCAGCAACCATGCCGAGCTCATCACGCAGATTCTTGCCGGGCATTTCCAGCCGCTTTACGTCCACGCCGTTGTCGACCACGGCAAATTCGGCTTTTGACTTCAGCCCTTTCTCGCTGACAAGGCGCAGGACCTCGTTGCTGACTACCACGCATCGATCAATCCGAGGCAAAACGAATCGTAACGCGAGGTCATTCTTGGCGCCTGGATAGAATCCGTGCAAAGTCAAAACCCGTTTAGCTTTCAAGCCTCGCGTGGCCAGGTACAGATGCAAAGCTTCGACCGGCTGATGACCATGAACAACGGCAATCTTGCGGTCGGTTATGATCTGCCGGAGTTGCGAGGTTAGGCTCAGGTCAACGGGCAAACGTCGTTGGAGTCGAAGGAACTCGACACCCGAATCACGAAAGTCGCTTTCGAGGTCTCCTCCGCCCGTCGCCACGAACGTAAGGTCAAGGCCATTGGCAGCGGCGTTGCGGCATAAATCGAGCGCCATAGTTTCAGCGCCCCCGCGATTGAGCGAGTCAAGTATGTGAAGAACTTTCGGCATAACTTAGGCAGCACAGACTTCAGTCTGTGTTTTCTTTTCAGCCACTCGTCTGGCCTTGAAGCTGCTTCGCGGTCGTGATTTCAAGTCAGAAGACGCAACTCGCACTGAACACAGACTGAAGTCTGTGCTACTCAGTGACACGGCGCTACACTCCCAAGTACACTAGGCGCCCTGGATGAAACGGACCGTCACTCTCGCCCTGTTGGCCGGCACAAATATTCTCGTCACGCTACTGTTTCAGTGGTACGTCATAACACAACTCGGCGTGGGAATTGAAACGGATGCTCTGTTTGCCGGTTTGGCAATTCCGCAGCTGATACTTACCGTCGTAAGCACTTCGTTAACGCACGTCCTGGTTCCGCTGCTGGCGACTGAAGCAGCTGGCGAGTTTCGGCGGAACTCGTGGGGGTTCTTTCTGGGCATCTCGGGAGTCTTCACGATTATCGCGTTGGTGCTTTATCTCACGGCGGGTTTATGGGTGCGCTGGTTGGTGCCGGGTTTTACAGAGCCGGCTCGAATCCTCACCATTAGCCTTACGAGAATTCAGCTCGTAAGCATGATCTTCACTGCATCGGTCTCAGTACTGTGGTCCATTTACCATGCGAAGCAGCAGTTCATCTGGGTTGAACTCTCGACTTTATTATCGAGTGCGCTTTCGTTTGCGCTGCTGATCGTCGTGCTGCCGGTCTATGGCGTTACCGGCGCTGCGCTCTTGCTGGTGCTGAGGTCCGTGTTCCAGGTGATCTGGTTGCTGCCTGGGTTAGGTCGCTGGCAGCGGCCCGACTGGAGCTCAGCAGCAATGCGCCACGCCTGGAAGCGAATCCGTCCCCTGCTGCTGGGAACTGCGTACTACCGGACCGATCCGCTCGTGGATCGATATCTGGCTTCGATGGCAGCGCCCGGTGGACTCTCGCTCTTGTATATAGCGCAACAGATCTATGGTGTGGCCAACATGGTAGCTGAGAAGGCGATCGCCGCTCCGATGGTTCCGCAGTTGGCTCAGAAGGCGAGTGCCGCGAAGTGGAGCGAGTTCCGCAGCATCTACCAGAAAAATTTGTTAGCGATGGGCGGTTTATCGCTTTTGGGTTACATAGGTTTACTACTATTAGGTGAACGGATTCTGAATCTTCTCATTGGTCATGGCGGCGTTACTGAGGCTAACGTCCATCTGTTATGGTTAATCATGGTCGCCTTAGTTGGTTTCTTTGTCGCGGGAGCGATGGGTGTCGTGACCTCGAAGACTTTTTATGCAATGGGTGACACCAGCACGCCCACCAGGATGTCGATTGTGACTTACACGCTTTATATTCCTGCCAAAGTTCTCGGCTACTATCGTTACGGCTTGCTTGGCCTCGCCGCCGTAACCAGTGGTTATCTTTTTGTGAACCTTGCCATCCAGATTTTGTTGTTGGAAGGCTACGTGATCCCGAGACGACAGCGAGGATGATCAAAGTAACGGCCTTAACCGGCAGCAAACACGATCCGTCCAGCCGGTTTCGCGTTCGGCAGTTCATACCGTCGCTCAGCAAGCTTGGGATTGAAGTAACTGAGTATTGGCCTCTCATCAGCAGATACAAAGTTGAGCCGCTGCCGTGGCTGGTCAAGGCGATGCGGCGTCGCGGCCTGCGTGCAGCGCAGCAGAGCGATGTAACCTGGTTGGGTAGGGAGTTGATTTCCGGACAGCTTTCTTTCGAGCCAACGGCGGGCCGGCGAAAAGTTTTTGATGTGGACGATGCGATCTGGCTGCCTTACGAAGCCGGACTCGGCAAGGACTTTTCAGCTGACATAGTCAAACACTGCGATGGAGTTATCGCCGGGAACCAATATCTCGTCGATCACTATGAGCGCCTGGGCTCAAAAGTATGGCTGGCGCCGACTTCCGTTGACACCGAAGTTTGGGTACCGCCAAAGCCAACTGACGAAGTTCGTTGGACGATTGGTTGGAGTGGCTCATGGACCAATCTGAAGTTCCTTTACACAATCGAGGAGCCTCTCGCTGAGTTTCTGACGCAAAACTTGGATGCAAGGCTTCTGGTAGTCTGCGATCGAGCGCCTCATATGAAGAGGTTGCCGAAAGACAGTTGGCTGTTCGTTCCCTGGACTATGGAGAATGAGGTTGGGCTGGTGCAGCTGATGGATGTGGGCTTGATGCCACTGGAGAATTCTGAATGGGCCCTGGGTAAGTGCGGCTTCAAAATGCTGTCTTACATGTCGGTTGGTTTGCCGGTCATCGTCAGTCCGGTCGGTGTTAATGCTGAGATTCTTGCTCGCGGCGACGTTGGGTTGGCGGCGCAGTCCGTTGAGGATTGGTTTCCGGCGCTTGAAAAGTTGTATCGAGATCGCGACTTGGGAAAGCGGATGGGGCTGACAGGACGCGCAGTGGTCGAGGAAAAATATTCCGTGCACGCCAACACCCCGAAACTCGCCGAGATCTTTCGGGAAGTTGCTGGATCTAGTGGCTTGCTTGAAGGCTGAGGGAACTTGAATGTAGATCGAATACCTGGAGTACGGGTATCCCTTCTCATTCACACCCGGTTTCAACCGGGTGATTGCGGTAACTGGAATTTCCTGGAACCGTTTTAACGGTTTACCTTTTGGGTGAGATTGGAAACCGTTGAAACGGTTAGAAAATCATAGCGATCCTGTCCACCCGGTTGAAACCGGGTGTGAATGAGAGGACGCCGCTATGAAATCATGGCGGTTCTGCAAGTACTCAACTCGCTGTCCGAACGAGACGAACGACGAAAAGTTTTTGATGCCGGCTCGAAACAAAACCAGTCTCCCGCGGCGCGTGATCGGCAAGCTTGGTCTGGTCCTGTTCGGGCTTTTGTTCGGCTGTCTTCTCTTTGAAATCGTGCTGCGCGTAGCCGGATATTCTTATCCTGAGTTTTACCAGCCAGACGAAGTTCGCGGATACGCCCTGCGGCCAAATATGAATGGCTGGTATCGCAAAGAAGGCGCAGCTTACATTCGCATCAACGCGGATGGCTTGCGAGATCGAGAACACGCCGTGACTAAACCGGCCGGGACGATTCGGATCGCCGTGATTGGTGATTCGTACCCCGAAGCTCTGCCCGTCAACATCGAAGACGCCTTCTGGTCAGTAATGGCCGGCAAGATCGAACAATGCGGAGCGTTTGGTAGTAACAAAATCGAGGTTATTAACTTTGGAGTTTCCGGATACGGAACGACTCAGGAGTTACTGACTCTTCGAGACCAGGTGTGGAAGTATTCGCCCGACGTGGTGATGCTGACTGTTACCACCAACAACGACATCAGCGATAACCTGCGCGAGCTCAAAAAAACCGATCAGGTGCCGTACTTTTTGTTGCGGGAAGGGAAACTGTCTTTGGACGATTCCTTCCGGAACACAAGCACCTTTCGGTGGCGCATGTCAGCTGTTAGCCGGCTGGGACGTTGGATTCGCGATCACTCGCGAGTCATACAAGCAGTTAATCAAGGACACCACGGCTTCAAGATTTGGCTGGCGGCTCGCAAAGCCCGCAACGCTGCTGTACCAGCCCCGACAAATGCAGCAGACAGCGCTGCCAATTCGAATCCGGCTTCGGAAGAACTTGGCATCGACAACGTGGTTTATCGTGAGCCGGCCGATCAAGTCTGGAACGATGCGTGGGGCGTCACAGAAAAGCTAATCCTTCAGATGCGCGATGAAGTGCAAAGCAAAGGCGCAAAATTTGTCGTCGTCACTTTAACCAATGGTATTCAGGTGTATCCGGACCCGGCGGTTCGTCAAATTTTTATGAAGCGAGTAGGCGTGAATGACTTGTTCTATCCTGACAATCGAGTGAAGAGCTTTTCCGCGCGCGAGCATGTTCCGTCCATTACCCTCGTTCAGGAGATGCAAGCTTATGCGGATCAGAATAAAGTGTTTCTGCACGGGTTTGGCAACAATCAGGGCAACGGGCATTGGAACCTCACCGGACATCGTATTGCCGGCGAGTCGATTGCCCGCCAGATCTGTGGTGGCTTGTTGAAATAACTAATGGCGCTTGAAGTTTCAAGTTATGTTTCTGCGAATGGAAGTCCGGGCAACGGCCGCGAGGTCGAAGTGTCGGTCGTAATGCCGTGCCTGAATGAAGCCGAAACGATTGCCAGTTGTATTAAGAAAGCGCGGCACTCTCTGTATGAGCTCGGCATCGTTGGCGAGATCGTAATCGCCGACAACGGCAGCACCGACGGTTCCGCTGAAATCGCGAAATCGCTTGGCGCCCGCGTCACGCAAGTCGCGGCCAAAGGATATGGTAATGCCTTGATGGGAGGCATCAACGCAGCACACGGCACTTTCGTGATCATGGGGGACGCTGATGATAGTTACGATTTCAGCACCCTCGGGCCGTTCATCGAGAAATTGCGCCAGGGCTTTGACCTGGTGATGGGCAATCGCTTTAGTGGTGGTATTGGTCCGGGAGCGATGCCTTCGCTCCATCGCTATCTCGGAAATCCTGTGCTGACCTTTGTCGGCCGGCTTTTCTTCAAGAGTCCGGTCAAGGATTTTCATTGCGGCCTGCGTGGTTTCAGAAAGGACTCAATCAGCAAGCTCGATTTGCGCACCACCGGGATGGAGTTCGCGAGCGAGATGGTCGTCAAAGCTACTCTGCAAAAGATGCGCATCACTGAGGTGCCCACGACCTTATCGAAAGATGGCCGCAGCCATCCGCCACATCTGAAGACCTGGCGCGATGGCTGGCGACACTTGCGATTTCTTTTATTGTTCAGCCCGCGCTGGCTGTTCCTTTATCCGGGTGCGCTCTTGATGGGAATCGGATTATTGATTGGCTTAAGCTTGCTGCCAAGCCCACGAGTTATCGGCGGACTCGTCTTCGACATTCATACGTTGTTGTATGCCGCGCTTGCCATAATCATAGGTTTTCAAGCGATTGTATTCGCAACCTTTACGAAAGTTTTCGCAATCAGCGAAGGTTTGCTGCCGGCGGATCCGCGACTGGATAAGGTCATGGGATTTGTCACGCTCGAGGTTGGCTTGATCACAGGGTTTGTCTTAATCGTACTAGGCCTGGCTGGATCCATTTACGCAGTTGTTTTTTGGGATAAGCACTCCTTTGGGCCGCTCGATCCGGCACGTACGCTTCGCTTCGTGATTCCAGCCGTCACCTCGTTGATGCTCGGCTGCCAAATCGTTCTATCGAGTTTCTTTCTCAGCATCCTCGGCTTGCGCCGGCGCTAAATCGCGAATGCCCATACCTCTGCCAAAAAGCGAGCCGCGCCCGTTTGAACGGATCAAGGATCATTACTTGATCGAGAAAGAACTCGCAGCTCGATTACGCAGCGCCAGCAAAGAAGAACGCCGAGCCATGTACGCGACGGTATATGACGAGCTATTCCAGCGCGTGCCCGATCATCCGCAGCTAAGTCGAAAGCTCGACACGCGGCTGCGACGCCGAGAAGTGATGGAACGATTGAGACTGCTGCGGAGATATCTGCATTCTCAGGCGAGTTATCTCGAGATAGGCCCCGGCGATTGTGCCCTGGCGATTGAGGCAGCGAGACGTGTGCGCACGGCAGTTGCGGTTGACGTCTCTCGAGAGATCTTATCGGGCGTTCACCTGCTGAGGAACCTCGACCTAATCATATCGGATGGTGCGAGCATTCCGGTTCCGGTGGGAAGCGTCGACGTTGCTTATAGCGACCAGTTGATGGAGCACCTGCATCCCGACGATGCGATTGAACAGCTTCGATGTATTCATGAGTCTTTGGCGCCCGGTGGAGTGTATGTTTGCCTCACTCCTAACCGCTGGTCCGGGCCTCATGATGTTTCCCGGTACTTTGACGAAGAGGCAACGGGTTTCCATTTGCGCGAGTACACTGTTGGTGAGCTCAATCTTTTGTTTCGCGACGCTGGGTTCACTCGCGTCGTAGCTTTGCTGGGAAGTAGCGGTACTCATTTATCGGTGCCGGTGTTTTTGGTGACGGCTTTGGAGCGATTGCTGGAAAAGCTTCCAGTTCAATTCGGGCGAAAATTAGCGCGCCGGTTACCGTTGCGAGTAATTCTCGGAGCCAAGTTGGTAGCTACTAAGTAAGTCTGACTTTAGTAGGGCGGACCTATGTGTCCGCCCTCGTTTCCTGGTAAAAAACTGGGCGGACACGCAGGTCCGCCCCCTACAAAATTCGGCATGTATCAAACAGGCGAGTATCTCGAGAAGAACCCTACGTATCACGTGGAAGACTCGCCGTTCAAAGCGAGTCAAATACTCGCCATGATCAGGAAACACAATCTGCAGCCCCGCTCGATCTGCGAAGTTGGTTGCGGAGCCGGTGAGATTCTCAATCAGCTGCAGGCGCGGTTGCCCGATGATGTTCAGTTCTACGGCTACGAGATTTCTCCACAGGCTTACGAGCTTTGCCGGCAGCGTGAAAGTGATCGGCTTCATTTCTTCTGCGAAGATTTGTTAGCCAGTTCGGCAGCCCAGTTCGACCTGCTGCTCTGTTTGGACGTCTTCGAGCATGTGGAAGACTACCTGGGATTCCTTAGGAGTCTGCGAACCAGGGCTGAACACAAAATATTTCACATACCATTGGACTTGTCGGTGAATTGGCTTTGGCGGAGTAAGCCGATATTGCAGGAGCGCGCGCAGGCTGGGCATCTGCACTATTTTACGAAGGAGACCGGACTTGCCACGCTGCAGCACGCTGGGTATGAGGTGATTGATTGGTTTTATACACCCGGCGCAATTGCCAATCCGCGCAGCGTCAAGGCAAAATTGGCAAGCTTTCCCAGACGAATACTTTCAGCTATGAATCAGGACCTCGTCGTTCGGATCCTTGGCGGATATTCTTTGCTGGTTTTGGCTAGATAGCTAAGGCAAAGCGCAAAGGGCAAAGAGCACAGCGCCAAGAACACAGCGCGCAAAGAGCAAACAGCCGCGTTAATCCATTCGGGATCGCCGCTTTGCACTTTGCCGATTAAGGGAGAACTGGATGCAATTTCACGAGAACATTTTGGGACTGATTGGCAATACGCCGCTGGTCAAGCTCAATCGACTGACCAAAGGCATCAAAGCCACGATCCTGGGTAAGATGGAAAATCTTAATCCCGGCTTCTCTGTGAAAGATCGCATTGGCATCTCCATGATCAAAGCCGCTGAACGCGAAGGTATGCTCAAGCCTGGCGGCACGATTGTCGAAGCCACGTCAGGTAACACCGGCATTGGTCTTGCGCTCGCGGCCGCGGTCAAAGGCTACAAATGCATCTTTGTAATGACGGACAAGGCTTCGGTTGAAAAGTCTCGTTATCTGAAATCATTGGGAGCCGACGTCGTCATCACTCCGGTTTCAGCCAAGCCTGGCACACCCGATCATTACGTCTCGACTGCCAAGCGGATTGCCGCGGAGACACCCAATTCGTTCTATCCCGATCAATATTCGCATCCGGCCAATCCTGAGGCTCACTATCGCACCACCGGACCTGAAATCTGGGAACAGACCGAAGGAAAGATCACTCACTTCATAGCCGGCATCGGCACCGGCGGAACTATTTCCGGCACGGGCCGCTTCCTGAAAGAAAAGAATCCGAAGATCAAAGTCATCGGCGCGGACCCGTACGGCTCAGTTTTTAAGACCTATAAAGAAACGGGAAAGCTGGTAGAAGCGACGCCGTACCTGGTGGAGGGAATTGGCCAGGAAGTGATTCCACCCAACGTCCACATCAAGTATATCGATGACGTTATTAACGTGACCGATCAGGAATCGTTCGATCTCGCGCGCAGGATGGGACGTACTGAAGGAATTTTTTGTGGCGGCTCAACCGGAACTAACCTGGCCGCAGCGCTGCGAGTGGGCCGAGATGCCGATCCCGATGCGATCATCGTCTTCATCGTGTGCGACACCGGTGAACATTATCTAACCAAATTCCACTCTGACGAATGGATGAAGGAGAAGCGTCTGCTCGAACCGCAGAAGATCACAGCTGGCCTGATTAGTGGCACCAAGAAAGCGCACGCTCCAAAAACACTGGTGACGGCGAGTCCCGACGAGAAGGTCGCAGATGCTTTGGCCAAGATGGACGAATTGGGCCTGACTCAACTTCCCGTGCTCGAGGATGGCCGACCCGTGGGCTCAGTGCGTGAGAGCCGTGTGCTTGCGAAAGTCGTTCGCAATCGTGATTTGCTCGAGAGCAAAGTCGCCGATGTAATGGAAGCCAGTTTTCCAACCGTCGATGTCGATGCCAGCTGGAACGAGATCACGCGAAGGCTTCAGAATAGTCCTGCAATCCTCGTCGAAGAGTACGGTCGCATCATCGGCATCATTACCAGGCACGACGTGCTCGACATGAGTGTGAAGAATTAGCTCAACGCTTTTCAAAACCTATCCGCAGATTACACAGATTACACCGATGTTGGTCTAATCAAAGTTATCTTGACGCGTATCTGATTACATTTTCTGTGTAATCTGCGTAATCTGCGGATAAAAAGCATTAGTCGAAACGCTACGTTCATTTCAGGAGAACGACCCCATGTCTCTCAAAAGACCAGCCAACTTACTGTTAATAATTCTCGCGCTGACAATGGTGAGCTTTGCTCAGTCAGCTCCGCACGCACTAACTATTGACGACCTGTTTCGCTTCCGAGACGTTCGCGATCCTCAGGTTTCTCCAGACGGGCAATGGATCGCCTATGTAGTCTCAACGGTCGATACGAAGGAAGACAAAAACAATGCGCACATCTGGATGATTGGCTACGATGGCAAAAATGATCGCCAGATAACTTTCAGCCAGGATAGCGAAGGCTCGCCGCGCTGGAGTCCTGACGGCAAGTATCTCGCGTTCACTTCCTCAAGGCCGGGCAAAGCGCGCGGAAACCAGGTTTGGCTGCTTGACCGAATGGGCGGCGAGGCGATGCAGCTTACAGAGTTCAAGGGTCGCTTGCAGAGTTATGAATGGTCGCCGGATTCAAAACGTCTCGCTGTCTTAATTGGCGATCCTGATCCTGAGGCCGAAGCGAGCGCGAGTCCAGCGCCTGGCCCACCCAAACCTCCCAAGCCCATTGTTATCGATCGCTATCGCTACAAGCAGGATGGCGCCGGGTATTTGCTTTCCGGACGACACAGTTACCTCTACCTGTACGACATCGCGAGCAAGAAGCTGGATCGCCTAACCACTGGGAAGTGGGACGAATCATCGATGGCATGGTCACCTGACGGGACGCGCATCGCTTTCATGAGCAATCATCTCGACGATCCCGACCGCGATCCTTCGGCGCAGCTTTTCGTTGCCGAAGCGAAGGCTGGCGCGACAGAGAAGGCTTTGATCCCGGCGGCCACGCGCGCCGGACGTTCGCGACCCGAATGGAGTCCGGATGGAAAATGGCTGGTTTTTCTCGAGGGTGATGAAAAGAAGTACGGCGCCTATAGCATGGATCACTTGTTATTTGTTCCTGCTGATGGCAGCGCCCCAGCCACTCGCGTGAAAGCTGTTGACGATCTGGATCGTGGCGTTTCCGGTCTGCGCTTTAGTGCTGATGGAAAAGCGCTGAACGTCCTGGTAACTGATGACCGCTCGGTTTATCCGATGAGTGTCAGTGGAAACACCGTCAAGCGGCTCATGAATCCGCCTGTGGTCATTTCCAATTACTCAACGGGAGGTGGCAATACTATTGTCACTTCGAGCACCGACACGAAACCAACCGAAATCTACGCGATGGAAGGCGGATCGTTGCGGCAGTTGACTCATCAGAACGATTCGTTCCTTGCTGAGCTTAAGATTGCGAATACTGAAGAAGTAGGCTTTAAGAGTAAGGATGGCACTGAAGTCCATGGCTTGTTGACCAAGCCGGTGGATTACGCAGCGGGAACCAGGGTCCCACTTCTTCTACGCATTCACGGCGGACCGAACGGCCAGGACCAGCATTCGTTCAGCACCGAGCGCCAATGGTTCGCGGCAAAAGGCTACGCGGTGTTGGCAATTAACTATCGTGGTAGCGCGGGTCGAGGCCAGGCTTTTTCGCGCTCGATCTTCGCCGACTGGGGCCATTTTGAAGTGGAGGACTTGCTGGCCGGCGTCGATCACGTGGTTCAGATGGGTGTTGCCGATCCTGATCGGCTTGGCGTCGGTGGCTGGAGCTATGGCGGCATACTTACGGACTATCTGATCGCGACGGATACTCGCTTTAAAGCGGCTACGAGCGGCGCGGGCACAGCCTTTACGGTCGCGTTCTACGGCACCGATCAGTACATCATCCAATACGATCACGAAATTGGACCGCCCTGGAATCCCAAAGCGTGGGAGACTTATGTGAAGCTTTCGTATCCGTTCCTGAAAGCAGATCGAATTAAGACGCCCACTCTGTTCCTTGGCGGCGAGCGTGATTTCAATGTGCCGGTGCAGGGAAGCCAGCAGATGTATCAGGCGCTCCGTAGTCTCGGGGTGGACACACAGTTAATTATTTATCCCAACGAGAATCACGGTATTCAAAGGCCAAGTTACATTCGCGACCGTTACGAGCGTTACCTCGCCTGGTACGACAAGTACGTGCGCAAGTCGTCACTGCCGACGAACACCGCCGGCACGAATTGATGTTCGATGCCACGTCCCCGCGCCGTGGAGCGTCACGATGGCAGCTAACAGGGAGCTAGCGCGAGTTTGTTTCATGATGTTGGTTTCAGGATGCCACGGCCTTGCGCCGTGGTACGTCACGATGGCAGCTAAAGAGGAGCTCAGCGAATTGGATTCAGGATGCCACGGCCTTGCGCCGTGGAGCATCACGATGGTAGCAAAAGACGAGCTCAGCGAATTGGATTCAGGATGCCACGGCCTTGCGCCGTGGAGCATCACGTTCGGCGCTATTAGAGAGCGCTCTTCCAACCACGAAACGTGACGACTCCACGGGACAAGCCCGTGGCATCTGCCGGAAATCGCCGCGCTCCTTTAAACTAGCGGCGAACGTCAATACCACGGCGCAAGGCCGTGGCATGACTCCAAATCATCAACGCTCAGGCAGCTTCGCTTACTAAGAGGAATAAGAGATGAAAAGAATCTTAATTTGCTTGGCTATTCTCAGCGTCGCTATCACCGCAGCAGCTCAGAAGAAGGATGCTGCCAGCTTGCGATCAGCGGACGCTGCATGGGAGCGAGCTTTTAGCGCTAAGGATGTCAAACGGTCAGTCGACTTCTGCGCTGCTGATGGATCCGTGATGCCGCCAAACTCTCCGGCGGCAACGGGCACCAAGGCGATTTCCGATCTGTTCTCTGCGTTCTTCTCATGGCCCGACTTCAAGATCAGTTGGAAGGCTACCGACGCCGAAGTCGCAAGCTCAGGCGACCTGGGTTACACAACCGGACTCTACGAGCTGAGCTTCAAAGATCCAACCGGCAAAGCAGTCAATGATCACGGCAAATACGTGACCGTGTGGAAAAAAGCAGGCGGAAGCTGGAAAGTTGTCAGAGACATCTTTAATTCCGATCTGCCCGCCGCGCCTTAGTGAAGGCATTTAGGCTCAAAGTAATGACCACGTACATCGCCTTCCTGCGTGGGATCAATGTCGGCGGCAAAAACCTCCTTAAGATGGAGGCATTGCGCCGAGCCTTCCAATCGCTTGGTTTTCAGAACGTCAGAACTTTCATCCAATGCGGTAACGTGTTCTTTGATACCGCCGAGATGGATGTCGAGCAACTCTCCCGTGACATAGCGACCAAGCTTCGTGACTCGCTTGGTTATGAGGCAGTGGTCATTTTGCGAACCGCAAAAGAACTGCGTAGCCTCATCAGGAACAGCCCCTTCCGCGAAAACCACGGGCGGGACGCCGGTGACAATCTCCAGAACCAAGGGCGGGACGCCGGTGACAATCCCCAGAGCCACGGGCGGGACGCCGGTGACAATCCCCAGAACCACGGGCGGGACGCCGGTGACAATCCCCAGAACCACGGGCGGGACGCCCGTGCCACTGACGTGATGCTGTGCGTTGCCTTCTTAGCGGACACGCCGAAACAAAGGACAAGGACGCCGCTGGTCTCAGCAACGGAGAATCTCGAAGTCGTAGCGATAAAGAGTCGCGCAGCATTTATCGTTTGTCGCCGGAAGAAGACCGGATGGTTTGCCTTTCCCAATAACTTCATCGAAAAGCAATTAGGTGTGACCGCCACAACTCGACAGTGGAAAACCGTGAACAGGATTGCCGAGTCCATAGGCGCCATAGGCAAGGGGCTGGAATGACAGGCGCTCCAAAAAAGAGAACTTTCATTTTTCTTTGCCTGACGGCGCTGTTGCTCGCTTGCGTATTTCCTATCGCCGCTCAATCGTGTGTCACGCCTGACCAGGTGAAGGCGATGGTCGCCGCCGTCAAATCTCCGCAACCGAACCTGGCTGTAAATACAAAGCTGCGTGATGAGCTGGTTAAGCTACAGAACGAGGATCAGAAAGCGCTGCGTGAGTTCCTCGCAAAAAAAGAGAAAGACAAAAATGTCGGCGTAGAGCTCGATAGCATGAGGGCGAGGAATGAAGTGCGTTTCTGCGCCATCCTGAAAGAATATGGCTGGCCAAACTCGAAATTGGTCGAACCCGAAGGCGTCGCCGCGGCCTTTGCCCTTTTCCAAACCTTTCCTTCGTATCGCCTGCAACTCGACCTGCTGCCGGTAATCGTCGCTCTCGTTGATAAGAAGGAAATTGATCGACCGCACTTTGCCGCTCTTTTTGATCGCATGCGTTTGCGAGCCGGCCGGAAACAACTCTTCGGAACTCAAGTGTCGGTGACCAACGGCTTCCTGGTTCTTTCGCCGGTTGAGAACCAGGCTCAGGTAGATGCGCGTCGCCGCGAGTTTGATTTGCCGCCTTTGAAACACTATCTGAGTTTGCTTGAACGCGATTTCCATTTGCCAGTCGTCAGGTTACCCAGCGCTTCGGAAAAAGCACCAACCAATCGCTCGGACGCGCTCGACACCTCGGCGCTCGGCAACCTCGTGACTGCGGAAAACGGGGAAGAAGTTGAGGTGCTTCGCATCGAAACGAACCTCGTTAGTCTCAACGTCAGCGTCTACAACAGCAAGCTTTCAACCACCGTTGGAAATCTCGAGCAAAAGGATTTCAAAGTTTCAGAAGACGGTCGCGAGCAGTCGGTCAGCTTCTTCGCTGCTACTGAGGTTCCTTTTGATTTAGTCCTGCTGCTTGACTTGTCCAGTTCTACCTCAAACAAACGCGACTTGATTCGAAAGTCGACCGAAAAATTCATCCGGGTCGCTCGGCCTACCGATCGCCTGGCTATCGTAACTTTCGCGAGCGATGCGGAAATCGTTTCGCCGTTGACAGCAGATCGCGCGCAACTGATGGCAAGCCTGAGCCGTCTGAATTTCGAGGGTGTCGGTTCTCACGTTTGGGATGCCTTGGAATTCAGTCTCGATAAGGTTCTGGGTGCAAAGTCGGTCGAGAGACGACGAGCGGTGCTCTTAATGTCTGACGGTCTCGACAATGCGTTGAGCTACAACGCGTTCGGAGGCTCAGAGATAAGTTTTGGCGACTTGCTCGAAAAAGTGAGACATACCGACGCCATGGTAATTCCGATCTACCTGGATACCGAGGGCGATCAACGGCCCGACTATCGGTATCAGAAGATGTATGAAAACGCGCGCAAGACGATGCGATTACTTGCCGATGAAAGTGGAGGCTTGTACTACAAGGCGAAGAAGATTAGCGACCTCGAAGGGGTGTATGAGCAGGTAATAAATGATCTCGGCAAGGTTTATAGTTTGGGTTACACGCCGACTAACGATAAACGCGACGGCACCTGGCGACGCGTGAAGGTGGAGATCTCAAGTCATCCCGAGCTAACGCCGCGAGCGCGCCCCGGATACTACGCAAACTGAGTCGACCGGTTTTCCTTTGCGAGCTTTTGCGCCTCTGCGGGAAATTGATTGAAATTGATTGTTCACGTCGAGGTTATCCCGCAAAGTCGCAAAGCTCGCAAAGAAATCTGAGTTCACTCTCGCGTGTAAATCGAAACTCTCAACTCATCATCAAGAGTCTTAGTACTCTCGAGCTCGAATCCATCAAGAAAGCCTTCCGGCGCAAACGCATCGGCGTCTTCCACAGTCAAAGGCACTTCTGTAACGAGCCACTTCTCAATGAAGGGCAGGAAAGCTCGATAGACTTGCTCGCCGCCAATCACAAATAAGTCGCAGCTCAGCTCCTTTGCCTTCGCCAGCACTTCCTCAACATCCCGCATGACGACGACTGAATCATGAGGCTCGAGTTCAGCTTTGCGGCTGAGCACAATGTTAAGGCGATTGGGCAACGGCTTCTTCAACGAAAGCCACGTTCTGTGTCCCATCACGCAGGCATGACCCGTGGTAGTTTCCTTGAAGAACTTCATGTCCGCCGAGTAGTGCCACGGCAGCTTTCCTTCTTTGCCAATTGCTCCATTTCGAGCTACCGCGATGATTCCAATGATCATGATCAAAATGTACTGCAGGCTGCCAGCCTGCAGATCGTGGTCAAAGGCAAGGTTGTTCTCGGGCTACAGCAACAGGCTGGCAGCCTGTTGTACCTTACACCGCCACTGGCGCGGCGAGATATGATTTGATCATTGCCCGCCTTCTTAGTCCGAGTAGGCATGTTACTTTTATGTTTGGTCTTTTGACCAGAGTGATTAGGGTTCGCACTTTGCTCGGACGATAGCAACACAGCAGAGCAAACCTCTCTTGTGAGCGCGGCGTGAAAGGGATATGATTGCGCCTCTTCAATCTCACCAAGCGAACGTGAAGGACACTTGTCATGACCACTCAAGAACTCGACAAAGAAACCTATCGCAGCATCATTGACACCTACTTCCGGAGCTTTGGGACCGGCGATTTTTCCCAAGTGCAGTTTTCTTCGCAGATTCAATTCCTCAGTCCAATCAGCGGCATCACCATGAAGGGACGTGAAGAGGTTGTAAGATTCGTGACCGGTGTTTCTACCCGTGTTTCACTTGTGAACGTCATTTCAATCGCCGTCGACTTCCCGACCGCGAGCGGCGTATGGCAGATGACGACTACGAAGGGCGTCCAATACACGCTTCACAACTTCTTTCGGCTCGATGGCGAAGGGGTCGCCTATATCTGGCCCATGTTCGATCCCAAAGCGGTCATGGACGATCCTCCGCGCTTGCTGCAATGGCTCACAGGCATCGGCTACTACGACGTCGCCGCGACCACGCCGAAGCAGCTTGCGGGCGTTACGATATCAAAGGCCGGCCGCATCTTCGTCAACTTCCCAAGGTGGGTCGATGAGCCTACGCCCTCGGTCGCCGAAGTCGCTGCGGACGGCTCACTCGTGCCCTATCCGAACGAGGCCATCAACGCCTGGGACAAGACCCCGGGCGACTCGGCCCGAGACCATTTCGTGTGTGTGCAAAGCGTTGTTGTTGATCAGGAGGATGCTCTTTGGATCCTGGATCCGGCCTCTCCTGGTTTTCAAGGGGTAGTTCAGGGCGGCGCGAAGCTGCTCAACGTAAACCTTGCGACGAACGAGATCGAGCACGTCTATCACTTCGATAACGATAGCGCGCCGCCGAAGTCTTATTTGAACGATGTGCAGTTCGCGCACGGGTGTGCATTTATTAGCGATTCAGGTCTCGGCGCGATTGTTGTCGTAAACCTGACGACCGGAAAGGTGCGCCGCCTGCTCGAGAATCACGCCTCTACCAAGGCCGAGCAGGACGTCGAGCCGGTCATAGGCGGGCGCGCGTGGAAGTTCGCTGATAACACGACACCTCAGGTTCACTGCGATGGGATCGCAATCGATCCGAAGCTTGAGCACCTTTATTATAAGGCGCTCGTCGGTCGAACTCTCTATCGCGTAGCCATCACCGCGCTGCTCGACGAGTCGCTGTCACCCGAGGCTCTCGGAAACCTGGTCGAGCGTGTGGCGGTGACGGAGCCGACGGACGGCCTCGCGTTTGACGCGCAAGGGAACCTCTACATGACATCGCTCGAATGGAATGCGATCAAGGTGCTGCGGCCCGACGGTAGGATCGAGGTCTTCGCCAGGGCCGCCGATTTTCTGTGGCCCGACACCATCACGATGAGCAGCGATGGAGATCTCCTGTTCTCCGCCTCGCAGTTTCATTTAATGCCGGCCTTCAACGGGGATGTAGACAAGCGAACACCGCCATATAAAGTCTTTCGCCTAAAGCTTCAGTAGCTCATCGTCACACGCGCCACCGCAGCTTGATCAAAATGTACTGCAGGCTGCCAGCCTGCAGATCGTGGTCAAAAGCAACATTGTTCTCGGGCTACAGCAACAGGCTGGCAGCCTGTTGTACATCACATCGCTACCGTCGCCGCGAGCTTCCCGTGCGATTGGTACCCAACGAGCTCCAGATTCTCGTAACGCATCGCAGGACGTTAGGAACGACCCTGGACCAGCCGACGAGTATTGGGTGCGCGCCTGATGCGTGGCACGGTTAGCAGTCGGCGGCCGCCTATTTGTTCTACGACGTGTTGCGCGGACATCATGGCTCCCTCCTGCCAGCCCGGCAGCGTCGAGACTTGATCACCGATAACGAAGAACCGGCGATCCGGGGCCAGCAGTCGTGTGTAGGCCTTTGCATCCTCCTCACTATCGGGACTCCAGTTGGCCCAGCCGCCGCCTTCGTTGGGAATATTCTGCCAGGCTATGGAGATCGCCTTGTCTGAGGGCACCAGCTTCGTATCCGCAAACTCCGGGTGCAGCTTGACCGCGCCTTTGCGGGCCACCCTGATCCGCTCGTCGAGCTTCATGTTGCCAAAAGCGATGGCGTCCTCGTCATAGTTATAGACGCCTGTCAGCGTGCCGTTTTTGGTGAAGTAGTCATACGACGGATACCACATCTGCGTGATGGGATCGTCCGTGTAGCTGATGCCGCCATAAATCTGCCAGTTGTCCGATTCCCAGAAACGCTTGTTTGCCTGCCAGCCGAGCTTGCAGGTGGGATCGTATTTGCACTGCCTGACCGCGTCGTCAAAATCCTTAGCGAAGTTGTTGTTGATGTTCTTGAGCAGTGGCAGCGGGACATTGCTGATGCAATAGTGCGCGCTGATCTTGTTGCGTGCTCCTTTGTTTTCGGTGGTGACGGTGACACCGTCGGCACGAATCTGTATGTCCAGCACCTTTGTGTTGTATTGAATCAGACTGCCGACTTTGCGCAAAAAGCCGTCGACAATCTTATCCATGCCCCCAACTGGTTGAAAGAGCGTCGGCTGCCACTCATATTCGAAAGATTGGTAGAAGCGATAACGCCAGAACTCGGAGCTGAGGAGTTCCTGTAGTTTGAGTTTGGTTTCGGGCTCACACGCCTGATATACGGTCTCAGGTTCCTCGCAGCCGGAGCGGGTCGAGCCGCTGTACTGAGAACAAGTGGGACATTGTTTGTCGCAACTCGCGCACGCCTGACAACTGGACGCATTGCAGGTACTGCATTTGGTCTGGCCACAAGTACTGCACGTGTCGTTCTCGCCGAGATCGCCGAAATTCTTCAGCAGACAAAGGAGATTGTTACGATCTCCTTCATCCAGTTCAGCGTCCAGGGCATTCTGATTCACCGCCTTCGCCAACATCTCGGAGATATAGCCCTGCATGTCGTTCGCGATGCGGCGCCTGATCTGTGCTTTGCCGCCGAACGCTTTGTCGCTCTGGAACACGTTGGCCATCGTTTCCATCACATAGACTTCGAGCGCCACGCCCAGCTCCTGGCAATAATGGAGCACGCGCCGGTGATGATAGGGAAGACGCCCCGGCCCCAGGTTTAGATACAGGCCCTCATCGAAGTTGCAAACCTGCGTGGAGCTGACGCCCTTTTTATTCACTTCGTGAATCACACTTCCACGCCGAGCTGTGTGATTGCGCCCGCCGGCTCGGTCGGTCAACTCAATTATCTTGCAGGTGTAGCCGGCGCGGGTCAGTTCGTAAGCCGCTGTCAGCCCGCCGATGCCAGCGCCCAGGATGACGACCGTTTTGCCTGTGCCCGAGCCCTGCGGCAACTCCGGCGGACCAGCCCAAGCTTCGGGAACATGAATCAGCCCCATCGCCGTCATCGTTTCGTAAAGCGCCGCCGACCCTCCCGCCACTCCGACTCCCTTAAGAAAATGTCGTCGCGTTAAGCCCTTCTTGGTTTTGCTCATTGAGGTTCCTCCGGTGAGATTCGATTGCCACGGTTTGCAGTTACACGCAGCTGTGCTTTCCCTGTGGATCGAGAAAAGGAAACGCAATCGCTGCTTCGAAGTGGTCGCTATCAGATCGCTTATAGCTGATCGAGTATTGGCGCCGGCAATTGTAACGGCTCACTAGCTCTAAACAGTAAGCCCCCCTTCCGATCTACTGCTGCGATATTAAGCTCGAACTGATCCGCTGATCACTTTCTTCAAATCGCAACAGGGGCGGGAAGCTTTCCGTGGTGTTTATAGTCGATCAGCGCGAGGTTCTCATAGCGAAATTTTAGCAATCCCGAAAGCTCTCGGAGCGAGTCGTCCTCATCCAGGATGTTCAGTTGCGGCAGCGGCAAGGGCTCGCGCGAGAGCAATTCTTCGACTTGCTCCAGATGATTTTTGTAGATGTGATAGTCACCGAGCGTGTAGACAAACTCGCCGACCTCCAACTCGCAAACGTGGGCAATCAAATGAGTCATTAACGCATACGAGCTGATATTGAACGGTACTCCTAAGAACGCGTCCGCAGAGCGCTGATAAAGCTGGCAGTGCAGTGCCTTGCCTTGAACTTTGAACTGAAACAGAGTGTGACACGGGGGCAGATCGACTTTGTCGGCGTAGCGTGGGTCCCATCCAGTCACGATCAAACGTCGCGAGTTGGGATTGGTCCGGATTTGGGAAACAAGGCTCGCGATCTGATCCACACCATCACGTTCGGGATAGTGGCCGCCGAACGAACGCCAGAGGTAACCGTAAATTGGTCCAAGGTCGCCGGTGTCGCGGCCGAAGCGGCTGGTGTGCTCCTCGTCGGCCCACTCGGCCCAGATGTCGACCCCTTTGGCTCGGAGATTTGCTTCGTTGGTATCTCCCGAAAGAAACCAGAATAGTTCTTCGGCCACCCAGCGAAAGGGAATCTTTTTGGTAGTGACGATCGGAAACCCGTCGCGCAAGTCGAACCGGGTTTGATATCCAAAATGCGAGATGGTCCCGACGCCGGTGCGGTCCTGATGCTCAGTGCCGTTGGATAGGATTGATCTAAGTAGGTCGTGGTATTGTTGCATGGCCTTGTACAAACAGGCTGCCAGCCTGTTTCGACGGCACAGGCTAGCAGCCTGTGCTACACAGGCGCCTATAATACGTCGGCGGGAATCTTAAGACGAATGGCCGAATACAACATCTGTTTTCTCGGGTTTGGGAACGTGGGCAGAGCGCTCGCTCGCTTGTTTGGAACGAAGAGTGCGGACCTGAAGCAGCTTCACAATATCGAATGGCGAATTACCGGTGTAGCGACCCGTCGAATGGGGTGGCTCGTCAACGCCGAAGGCTTCGCTCTTGAAGATCTTCTGGCCGGAAAGATCGAACAGCCGGGCACGTTCACTGCTCGGAGCATCAATGAATGGTTGCAGCAGGCGAAACCTGACGCCGTTCTGGAAACAACCTCGCTGAATGTTGAGAACGGCCAACCTGCGATCGATTATCTACGCGCGAGCCTGAATGTCGGCGCCCACGCAATCACCGCCAACAAAGGCACCGTCGTCTTTGGCCACGACGAATTGAGTGAGTTGGCTCGGCAGGTTGGCAAACGTTACTTTTTTGAATCGACTGTACTCGATAGCGCGCCTGTCTTTTCCCTCTTTCGGGAATGCTTGCCGGCGGTAAAGCTGCGCGGCTTTGCCGGGGTCTTTAACTCAACCACTAATGTGATTTTGGAAGCCATGGAAACCGGCCGTACGTTTGATGAAGGCGTGCAGGCAGCTCGCGAGCTCGGCGTGACCGAAACTGATCCGAGTCACGATGTGGATGGCTGGGATGCGACGGTGAAGGTCTGTGCGCTCGCGACTGTGCTTTTGAAAATTCCGCTCAAGCCGGATGAGGTTCGACGGGAAGGGATTCGATCTCTTGATCTGAAGACATTGCGTACAGCGCGAGCCGAGGGCCGGCCGTTCAAGCTTGTGGCTCGCGCGCGAGTCGAAGCTGATGGATCAGTGAGCGCCAGTGTCCGGCCAGAACAATTAGCTGCTACTGATCCGCTCGCGAGTGTGCGCGGAACTTCGCTGGCGGCGCATTTCGAGTTGGACATGATGCCTGGACTCACAATCATGTCTCACCGGCCCAACTTACAAAGCACTGCGTATGGATTGTTGGCGGATTTTGTTAATGCTGTGAAGAAAGAAGGTCTTTGATCTTTGACCTTTGGTCTTTGATTTTGTAGGGGCGGACCTGTGTGTCCGCCCTCGTTGAACGCCACCCATGAAAGGGCGGACACACAGGTCCGCCCCTACACATACAAAAATCCAAGAACAAAGAACAAAAAGCTAGGCTCTGCCGGCAATTTCGCCTACACCGATAATTAACCGCTCAACTTCTTCTGTCGTTGTGTAGCAGGCGCAGCCGGCGCGCACGAGACCTTCGGGTTCCAGGTCCAATCGTTCGATCACTGTTGCCGCGTAAAAGTCGCCGTGGGAAAGAAATAGTCCGCGTTCAGCTAGCCTTCGAGCCACGTCCGTCGAGGTAACTCCATCGATAACGAACGAGACGGTTGCGGTGCGCGGCAGTTCAGGCGGAGGTCCAAATAACTTGACGCCTTTAATCCCAGCGAGACCATTCCACAAGCGGCGGACCAGTACAGCGCTTCGTTGGTGGAGCTCAGCGTAGCTGTCACGCAATCTGTCGCGACGCGCCTCCGACGAGCCGGCAAGCGACGCAAGGAAATCCACGGCGGCTCCCGCGCCTACCATGCCTTCCTGGTTCTGCGTTCCAGTCTCGCTGCGCTCGGGCCCAGTGTCGGGGGAGGGAACAAGTTTGGGGAAATCAATCGCTTCCATCAGCTCGCTCCTGCAGTATAGGACACCAATGTGCGGTCCATAAAACTTATAAGCTGACATGCCGAGAAAATCGCAGCCCCACGAGCGCACGTCCGCCAATTCATGAGGAACAAAATGAACAGCATCGACGAAGCTCTTCGCATTCACGCTGCGCGCCAGCTCAATAGCACGCGGCACATCATTGATGGTCCCCAACGCATTTGAGGCCGCGCCAATTGCAATCAAGCGCGTTTGCCTGCCGACTAATTGTTCAAAGTCATCCCAATCGAGTTGTCCCGTGTCGGGAATCAGGCAGACTCTCCGGACGGTTACGCCAAGTTCTTTTGCCAGGCGCTCCCAGGGATCGATGTTCGCGTGATGATCGAGCTCGGTGACAACGATCTCATCCCCTGGCCCCCAATCTTTTCCGAGCGCCCGCGCCAAATGAAACGTCAGCGTCGTCATGTTGGCGCCGAAAGCAATCTCGCCCGGTGACGCGTTAACAAACTCGGCGCAGGCTTCGCGAGCATGCTCGATGGCCGCGTCCGTCTCTGCACTGGTCGGGTAAGCCCAATGCGTATTGGCGTTGTGGTGATAGAGATAATCGGACATCGCTTCGACAACATGACGGGGGACCTGTGTGCCGCCGGGTCCGTCGAAGTAGGCTACGGGATAACCGTTATGAATTCTTTCGACTGCGGGAAATTGTGCGCGAATTTCTTGGACCGAAGCGACAGTCGTGTTAGCTGCTGGTGATGAACTCGACATAGGCGAGGGATCATATGCAAGAGTCGGCGGAAAGCAAAACCTTTAGCCACAGATTACGCAGATTCCAAATGGAAAACCGATCTTTGGCCTTTGCGCTTTGGTCTTTGTCTGTTAGTGGCAGTCACCCTAACGCGTTCCTTGAGGACCCCTCTCGTGATCGCCCCAAAGATGAGCAGATTAACTACAAAGACCAAAGATCAAAGGCCAAAGATCGGTTTTCAATTTGGAATCTGCGTAATCTGTGGATAGATCTTGAGGATCTTTACAAAACTGTTGACAGGGGTCTCGAAGTTCAACTACTTTCGGATTGAGGCTTTGTCCTTTCTCAGGCTCCTCTCACTTCCAGTTTTACAATCCCAATCAGCAGGTCAATCACATGTCTTCAATCAAATGCAGCAACTGCGGGCTGGTTAACTTCGGCTATCTCGAAAACTGTAAACGGTGCCGCACCGTTCTAAACTATGGTGAATCTGGTCCGTCCGCACCGAATCCCCAGCGGCAGGTCGTCGGCGCCTGGCGCGATCGCTGCTGGCTGGTCAAAAAGGTAAACGTGCCGCTTAAAGACAGGTGCATTAAGTGCAGCGAGTCAGCCAACGTCTCCTATCAGCCCGTCTCAGTCAAAGCTTATTCAGCGTGGTCTTTGTTAACGCAGTTGGTCGGCGTCCGCGTGTTCCGAATGATCGATCTCGAGATTCCACTCTGCCGCCGTCATCAATTTGGGATGGATAAATTGGTGGTGGGAATGATCCTCGCCGGTGTCGTAATTTCCGCCTTGGGCTTTGCGCTTTTGCAGACGTACTCAATTTTGCCCATCGCACTTTTCCTGGCTGGCTTCGTAGTGATTGGGGCGGGAATCATCGCCCATCTGGTTCGCCGGGACATAGTAAAAGTCTGGAGATTCAAGGAACCATACGTCTGGCTTTGGGGAGTTCATCGCAGCTACCTCGAAGGACTGCCCAATTGGTCCGAGAGGCAAGCGCGATAGTGCCTGACGGATCGATATATTTTGATCTGTGGTCCCATCCACACCATGGCACCTAAACGCCGAAGGCGTTCGCGAATTTCAGCCTGGGGCAGCGCCCCAGGGTGCGCCAAAGGAAACTTTCGTAACGCTGAAAGCGTTGGCAAAAAGCCTCGCGCGCTGCGTATTCCGCAACGCTTACAGCGTTTCGAATGACTTCATGAACCTTTGACCTGGGGCGGTGCCCCAGGCTGAGGTTCGCATACGCCTTCGGCGTAAGAGTGTTTTGATGGTTGAGCCCCTCTCACGGGCGGGACGCCCGTGCCACATTTGCCGATGAAGAAAATACGGTGCTTGGATCGATGCGCAGGTGCTCGCGTGCTGAAGCCGAGGGCAGTCCGGTATTGCCCCGATAGAATTCGATGTGAGAATGCTTGTAGCCGTTGACGGAACCGCCCGGTCCACCGATCTCGCCAATGCGAACGCGGCTCCCTTCGTAGCTGATTGAAAAGTGCGCGACGTGAAATACCGCGAGCGTCACGTCCGTCAGATTCCCAAGCCTCGGGTAGTAAAAAGTAACTGCAGCATCAGTCGGGCCCGGCTCGGAGCTATGCGATATGAAGCCCGCCGGGACATATAGCGACGAATCACCAGTTCCCTGAGCATTGCCATACAAGTGCATCGCGTACGAAAGATGGCCTCGAAGCAAACGGCCGTTACTCGCGATCAGATCGCCGCGGTAAAGCGGATATTGCGATCCCAGCGCTGCCGGCTCGAAACTATTAGCCGCAGCTACCGCATTCGAACTTCCGAATATGCCCGCCAGTTGACGGTCATTCGCTGCCATCGTGGAAGTGTATTGGGTCGTGATGGCGTTGTTTGGAATTGGCTTTGAGAACTTTGCGACGACCGGGCGTGGGGATGCTGCGTGCGCAAGTTTTACCTGCTCACGTTCAGGTTGACGACCAACTGACCAGGTTTTGCTGAAGCTCGCAGCATTTGCAGTCCACGTTTGCGTAACTGAGGTCACCTGACCGCCTTCGTATGAAAGCCTGACGGCGCGGCCTCGCGCATCAAGCAACCCACGAAGCAGGTTGTCTTTCCCGTAAACCAAATTCACCGTGGAACCGCCGGCGGTCTTTATCCTGACGCAGCGATCGAAGCCGTCGGTGAATTGAACAAAAAGATACTCGGTGCCGGCAATCGTTATTGTCTTCGCGCCACGATTGTCAGCCAGGCTCAGCTCGCCGGTGTTTGAGACATACGCGCGCGACTCGGCGGACATTTTTAGGAGAACGTCCTGCGCGCCCTCGCCACGTGAATTCAAAAGCTTCACTACGTACTGATTCGAACTTTGGTTGAATCGGAGCGATTGAAGCACTGGAAATCGCAAGTTACCCATCGGATAAGCAAGCATCCAGTCCGAAACATTGTTTATTTGCGCAGGCAGATTCAGAAGCGGCTGATCCTGCCGGGTCAGGTTCCAGTTTGAGGACGGCAGCCCCGCTGTCTTCGGCGCAGCCTCAACTGCTTCTGCGGACGAATCGGGATTAGCGGGTTGAGAGACGGCTAATGCTGAATGAGCCAACGCAAGAGAGACGTAAAAAATACATACAACTCTGAAAAATCTTCTCGCTAAAGAGGAGTGAAGCGATCCACTGGAATTTTTGTGCACGAAGGTTCCTCGACGGAGTTGAAGGGCGTATGCGAATTGAGTTGGCAGCGTGAGCCGTCGGGTTGACGACGCTGCAAACTGCGCGGCTTTGCTTATGAATGCTGAGGATTGCGAGACTTCGCAGGCGGGGACTTGATGCCTGTGAGTGATGCGATTCGGAGCTGCATCACCATGAGCTTACTTCTGAAAAGATCGCTGGAGTTTTAATCAAGCTCGAGCTCGCCGCGGATCACTTGGCAATCATCGTGCCGGGTCAACATCGGTCGAGTTTGAGGCTTGAATGAGAAAGTAAAAGCATGATTTGGCACGGTTGGTGCTGAATAGCAAAATGAGCCGCTCTCAGTGCATTTCAGCGGCTGATTGCGGCGGATCTCCCAGGCCAGCTGTCCGTCGTGTTCTATTCTGACCATAAACGCTCCGTCCAATCAGGCCGTTCAATTCGGCGGTCAACAAACTAAAAGCTGAAGCATGATCGAAGTCTCGCGAGTCACATCATCAGTTCCTACCGTACCCACGGAAGAATCGGTGTCGAGCGTCTTCACAGAGGCGCAAGAGTCCGAAGAACCAGAGGGTCGTCGCATTCTCATCGTCGACGATGAAGAAACGATTAGGAACGCCTTCGCCATATTCCTCGGCGAGCAATACGAGTGTGTCACGGCTGGTTCGGCTAACGAGGCGCTGGAGTATCTGGCTGCGAGCAAGTACGCATTAGTCATGAGCGACGTCATGATGCCGGGACGCAATGGTGTCGAACTGCTCCGTGAAATTACTTCACGGTACACGGACACGGCTGTGATTATGGTTTCCGGCGTGGACCGGCCACAGCGAGTGAGGGACGCGCTCAGCCTCGGAGCGGCAGATTACTTAATCAAGCCTTGCGAGCTTGACGTAGTGCTGATCGCCGTTGAGCGCGCGCTGGAGCGACGACGACTGCAATGCATCGCGCGAAGGTATAAAGCTGATATCGAAAAGCAGAACAAGGAACTGGCGTTGCGAGCAACTGAGCTCCAACGGCTGCAAGCCCAAATCATTCACAGTGAGAAGATGGCAAGTCTGGGTCAACTGGCAGCAGGAGTGGCTCATGAGCTGAATAATCCCGCCGGATTCGTCTACGGCAACATGGACATGTTGAGGAACGAGCTCGCCGGGCTGCGTGAGCTAATGAGCGCGTACGACGAGGTTGAATTGTCGCCAACAGCAGCAGCGTCGGTTACTGAAATAAAGAATCGCATCGGCTACGACAAGCTCCTTGAAGACCTTAATTCGATTATTACGGATTGCATTGACGGCGCGGAGCGAATACGTGACGTCGTGCAGAATCTGCGATTGTTCTCGCGCCTTGATGAGGCTGAGCTGAAGCACGTCGATCTTCACGAAGGGATTGATTCGACGCTGCGGTTGCTGTCTCAGTACTACAGCTCGGGCAAGCTCGTGGTTCGGCGCAACTTTGGAGAGTTGCCGCGCGTGACGTGCTATGCAGCCCAACTCAACCAGGTTTGGATGAACTTGTTGGCCAACGCTGCCCAGGCGGTTGCGGGCAACGGCGAGGTAACAATCACGACTCGATTGGATCGAAAGTGGGCCATCGTCGCGATCAGCGACACCGGTTGCGGTATTCCCGCCGACTTAGTGGCTCGAGTCTTTGATCCATTCTTTACGACCAAGCCAGTCGGTGAAGGCACCGGGCTTGGCCTTTCAATTTCTTACGGCATCATCGAACGCCATGGCGGAACAATTGAAGTCGATAGCACTCCCGGGAAGGGCACGACTTTCACAATCCGAATACCTACCGTTCCAATGTCGCAGCTGTCACAACTAAATAATTCCCAACCAGGGTTCGGTCCGGAGATTCTTAACCAATGACTCATAAACTATTGATCGTCGATGACGAGCTACCAAATTTGAGGCTGTTAACGCGGCTGTTTCGTCAGGACTTTACCTGTCTGACTGCGTCGTCAGGCGAAGAGGCGATCGAATTACTCAGCCAGCACGATGTTGCGATTGTGATCACCGACCAACGCATGCCACAAATGTCCGGAATCGAGCTGTTAAAGCAGACTGCAGAAATGCGGCCGCACATGGCTCGCATCCTTTTGACCGGCTACACGGACGTCGAAGCGCTCGTGGAGGCGATCAACTGCGGTTTGGTACACCGGTACATCACCAAGCCATGGAACAATGAAGACCTCAAGCAAAAAGTTAATAGAGCCCTGGAAGAGTACGAGAACAACAAGAAGCGCCACGCCTTGAAAGTAGCCAACGATCGGCTCGAGGTCAGACTCAACGAGATGAAGCGAGGAGTTGCAAATGCTCTTGACGCGCTGCTAAGGGTGAAAGACGAGTATTCGTCAGAGCATTCAGCTCGCGTTGCCGATCTCTCCGCAAAAATCGCTGAGCACATAGAGATGCGCGACGAAGAACGCGAGGATCTTTTTCTGGCTGCAATAGTGCACCGGATCGGCCACATCGGGACTCCCGACGAGCTCCTCTGGAAAACGAATTGTCACGATGATGTTGAGGCCGCCTGTTATCACGAGCACTGTGAACGCGGCGCTCGCATGTTGTCCATGATTCCCGAGCTCCGCAATGTTGCCGACATAGTTCTTTTGCACCACGAGAACTTTGACGGATCAGGTTACCCGCGCCAGCTACAAGGCGAGCAGATTCCACTCGCGTGTCGCATCCTACGCGTCGCAGATGAGTTTGATTTGCTAACGCAACCGAGGTCCCATTCGGCGGGCGTATCCAATGAGTCGGCTTTGGAGAGCTTGCGAGAAAGAAGTGGGGCTGATTTTGATCCCAGAGTTATTGAAGTCATGGTGCGTTTGAATTCAGGCCACAACATCACCGTTATCGATGACGGTGAATTCCGCATTGAAGCGGCGCTAACTCAGCGAGAATCAGCTTTGTCTGACACTTCGCCCGGGCTGGTGTGAAGTGGCGAAGCCATAACATTCCCGCCTGGTTGTATTGCCCCTCGTCCCGACTACCCCCCGTCTTCCATCAGCTCGAAAGTCTCCCCCTAAGAACGAAAATGAAACCCTCAGCTTCTCCTTCAAGAAAGCGCGCCCTCACAAAGGGCGCCAACAGTGCCAGCCAGCGATGGCACGGCATCTATTACATGCTCGTCGCTTTCAATGTCTTCGTGGTGTTGCTCGGTCTGATTGTGAATCATCAGATCGTCAAAACTACTGCTGATTCGATTGCGGTGAATCAGGAATGGGTCGGTCGCCTCTATAGCTACTCCCAGCTCGGACCTCTAGCTGGAGCAGTGAATGCTCCTGGCAATGACGTCTTCGACACCAAAGACGCCGAGTCAGAATCACGCAAGATGCAGAGCGCGCTCCGCATATTCAATGAGAAGTTAAATGACGTGGAAGGAGAGCTGCAGCGAAAACTAGAGCTCGAAGCCAACACCAACTCTGTCGTAACTGAGGATCTTTATAAGCTTCCCAGGGATCTCAATGCCATCAGGACGGGGATGAATGGAATGACCGCGGAAGCGGAGCAGGTCTTCGCCCGCTATCGAGAAGGTCGCGCAGACGAAGCCGGCCACAGTATGGCGGCAATGGACCGTAAGTATGCCTCGATACGACACGCGCAGGCGGAATTGCGCGAACACGTTGGCGCCATTCAGGACAAACTCTTCAAACAGCAAGGGACTGCTACTTCACGTTTGCGCAACTTCGATTACCTGATGGCTGGCTTTGTACTGCTAATGGTTCTGGGCGCCGGAATCTACGGTCACAAGTCGAAGAAAACGCTGGAAGCTAATGCCAGGGACAAGCAGCGCTATCTCGAGGAGTTGGAAGCTGAGATCAATGATCGCAACCATATCGATGCAGCCTTGCAGGAATCTCAAAAGCAATATCGAGACTTGTTCGAAAATGCGAGCGACATTATTTATTCGCACGACCTCTCGGGCAACTACACATCAGTCAACAAAGCCAACGAGAAGATTACGGGCTACGCTGAAGCAGAAGTGTTGCAGATGAATGTTTGCCAAATTGTGGCGCCCGAATACCTCGCTGCGACTAAGGCCCATCTGCAATTGAAGAATAAAGAGCGCTCGGCTGCGGCTTATGAGCTCGAAGTCATCGCTAAAGATGGCCATCGAGTGACGCTGGAAATTAATAACCGGCTCGTTTTTGTAGAAGGTCGAGCCGTAGGTGTGCAGGGCATTGCTCGCGATGTGACGGAAAGGAAGTTAGCTGAGAAAGAACGCGAAGCGATTTCAGAAGTTATTGAAAGTGTTGGCGTCACGCGCAATCTTGACGAGCTGCTGGCTTTGATTCACCAGTCACTGAAGAAAGTTTTGTTCGCGGAGAACTGCTTTGTCGCCTTGTATGACAAGAAGACCGGTCTTTTCAATATGGAGTTCTTCGCCGACGAATTTGACGATGCTCCGCCGCCTCAGAAGCTGGGGAAGAGTCGAACCGCGTATGTCTTTCGACGTGGACGTCCAGTTTTGATGACAGACGAGCTTTTTAAGCAGCTAGTGGCTGATGGTGAAGTGGAGCGTGTTGGAACTCCGCCAGCTTCGTGGGTGGGCGTGCCACTCGCAACCGCTTCGACGACGATCGGGGTGTTGGTCTGCCAGCACTACAGCGATTCCAACGCGTACTCGAAGCGCAACATCGAGTTCCTCAATGCCATTGGAAGCCAGGTGGCGCTTGCCATCGAGCGAAAGAGAGTTGAAGAGAAGCTTCGCGAGAGCGAAGAAAAATACCGCACCATTCTCGACGTTTTGGGCGACGGCTATTTTGAGATTGATGGCGAAGGAAAATATCTGTTTGTTAACGACGCTTTCTGTCGCATCACGGGCTGGCCTGAAAGCGAGGTAGTGGGCGCAAGTTTCCACGACTTTGTTTCGGAAGACCTTGCCGCGATCTTGGCAAATGAATACGAGAGAGCTTATGAGGTCGGTACAGCGCACAAAGCTTTTGAGTACGAATTGATCAAGAAAGACGGCTCGCAAAGATTCGTGAAAGAGTTGGTCAGCGTGAAGCGCGATGCTGACGGTGATCCGGTAGCGTTGATGGGCATCAGGCGGGATCGGACCGACCGCAAGCGCGCTGAAAAGGAATTGGAAGAAGCAAGAAACGGGGCGCTGGAATCAGCGAGACTCAAATCTGAATTTCTCGCGAACATGAGCCACGAGATTCGCACCCCGATGAATGGCGTGATCGGAATGACGGGTCTCCTGCTCGACACGGATCTCACTGAAGACCAGCGAGAGTTCGCCGAAACCATTCGGTCCTCCGGCGACTCACTGCTCACGATCATTAACGACATTCTGGACTTCTCAAAGATTGAAGCCGGCAAGCTGAACTTTGAGACTCTCGACTTCGATCTCAGTATTGCCGTTGAAGGCACGGTTGAACTACTCGCAGAACGGGCGCGAGACAAGAAGTTGGAATTAGCCTCTCTCGTTTACAACAGTGTTCCGACCGCGCTCCGTGGGGATCCGGGACGGCTGCGGCAAGTGCTGACCAACCTGTTAGGCAATGCAATCAAATTCACTGAGCAGGGTGAGGTGATCGTTCAGGCGGAGAAGGAATCCGAGACTGCAGAAACGGCGACCATCCGGTTCAGTGTCAGAGATACAGGCATCGGCATCAGTGAATCAGCCCTGCGAAATCTATTTCAGCCTTTCACGCAAGCCGATGGCTCCACCACGCGCAAGTATGGCGGTACGGGATTGGGTCTCGCCATTTCAAAGCAATTGGTTGAGTTGATGGGCGGTGAGATCGGCGTCAGTAGCGTAGTCGGAGTTGGTACGACCTTCTGGTTCACTGCGACATTTGAAAAGCAGCTTCAAGCCGTTCCCGAAAAGCCAAAACGCGCTGAGCTATGCTCACTGCGAGCTTTGATTGTTGACGATAATGCTACCAATCGGAAAATTCTTGCTCATCAATTAACTTCGTGGGGGATCTCCTACGCGGAAGCCGATTCCGGGTCTCGTGCTCTCGAGATGCTGCGCGCGGCTCACGCACAAGGATCTCCTTATCATCTGGGCATTCTTGATTTGATGATGCCATTTATGGATGGCTTTGAGCTGGCTCGTGAGATTAAGTTGGACCCGTCGATTTCTGCCGTTCAACTTGTGTTACTCACGTCGTATGGACAACGTGGCGACGGCGCTAAAGCTCGCGCAGCAGGAATTGCAGCCTACCTGACCAAGCCTGTCCGGCAATCTCAATTGTTTGATTGTTTGATGAATGTCGTCAGTAATTCATCGAACGCCAGCGACAATAAGGCCCTTAGCCCAACACCCCCCCGATTAATCACCAAACACGTATTGAAGGAGTCATCAGTAATGCAAAATCGATTGATTCTTCTCGCCGAAGACAACATCGTCAATCAAAAGGTCGCAACGAGGCAGCTGGAAAAGCTTGGTTACCGTGCTGATTCAGTAGCCAACGGTCGAGAGGCGGTCGAAGCTCTATCAAGAATCGCCTACGACTTGATTCTCATGGATTGCCAAATGCCTGAGATGGACGGCTATGAAGCGACTGCTGAGATTCGGCGCCGCGAGGGAGATGAACGACACACGAAGATTGTGGCCATGACAGCTAACGCTTTGCAGGGCGATCGCGAAAAATGTCTGGCTGCGGGGATGGACGATTACATCTCGAAACCTGTGAAGCCCGAAGAGCTGGCCCTGGTTTTGGAAAGGGTCTTTTCGACTTCGGCAGATAACGACCAAATGGAACAAACCGTAACCCGTCTCAGTCCTCCGGTAGATTTGGAACGTTTGCATGAAGCGATGGGCGCAGAAGTGTGCGAGATCATTGAAATCTACCTCGAACAGATGCAAGAGAATCTCGAGAAGCTAGCCACCGCGATCATAGCCGGCGACAGCGAAGCCATTAGCCTGGTGGCACACAATTGCGTAGGCACCAGCGCGAATTGCGGAATGACTGCGGTGGTTGCGCCGCTGCGCGAGCTGGAAGCTGCGGGGCGTTTGAATCGCCTTGAAGGCGCTGAGAACCTGCTGCTCGAGGTGAACGAAGAGTTCAGAAGAGTTGAGAGATTTCTTAAGGCTGAGTTTTTGCAGCCCGTCTGATGTACGACAGGCTGCCAGCCTGTCGGGCGGTTGTTGAGTCAGGATCGAAGACTAAAACCGGAACATTTGCCATATATCATTTGTCATTTGTCATTTTTCATCGGTAGGGCAGACGACAGGTGTCAGTTCGGAGAATTATCATGAAAAAAATAGTCGTCATCGAAGACCAACAATTAATAGGAAGCATTTATCGAACGAAGTTTGCGGCTGAAGGACTTGAAGTCGAGGTCGCAACCGACGGCGAAGCTGGGCTCACTCTCATCAATCAAACGAAGCCTGATGTGGTACTACTTGATTGGATGCTTCCCAAAATGAATGGCATCGAAGTGCTAAGAAAGATTCGCAGCAATCCGGAAATGCGCTCAATGCCTGTGATCATTTTCTCGAGTTCGCTGTTGCACTCCATGACCGAAGAGGCCTGGAAAGCCGGCGCTACCGCCGTCCTTTCCAAGGCGACTCATAGTCCCAAGCTTGTTGTCGAGGCTGTGAGGCAAGCGCTTGCTTCCGCGGTCCAGGCTAAGTCAGAGAGCACTGAAGCAGAAGTGCCGACGCCGGCAGCAGTTGAAAGCTCAGACAACAAAACTCAAGTGTTGCTGATTGAAGATCACGCAGATAGCCGCGCTCTGTGGATGTACCTGTTAACTCAAGCAGGGCATCGGGTCGTTGTCGCAGACTCCGAAGCTTCGGTCCTGGCGAGAATGGCTGAAGGTGTAATCGACCTGTTTCTCATCAACCGCAACTCCGCCAATGGAGCTGCACTCAGTTTGTGTAAGACGCTATCCTCAAGTAAGCCCGTCGTGATCTATTCAGCCTCGTCATCCTGGGAAGAACAACAGGAAGGGCTGCGAGCGGGCGCCGTACAATACCTGGCCAATCCCGAAGACATCCTCAATGTCGGAACCACAGTTTCAAAGCTCATCGAGCAACAGCGAGCTCAGGTCTCCAGCCGGGCCGCCTGAACCATTCATAACCACCTGCCTCTGTCTGAAAGGAAATCTTATGTCTCTTCAAGTTACCCAAACGTCATCGCGCGTTCTGGTTGCTGATGATGATCCCGTCATCCGTCATCTGGTATGCTCGACTATCGCCAAAGAAGGATACGAAGTGACCGAAGTAGCGGATGGTCGCGAGGCTTATCGAATCCTGCGCGCTGACGCAAACTTCAAAGCCGCTATCTTTGACATGAAGATGCCTTTCCTCCAGGGGCTCGAGATAATCAAATACATGCGCACCGAGAAGCGGTTGATGCGTATTCCCGCGATGATGATTACCTCGGAACAGGATCTACGGCTGATGACCGAGTGCTTCAGCGCCGGAGCCACAGTCTTTCTTTCCAAACCCTTCACGGTTGAAAAGCTCCAGATGACCCTCCACATGTTGCTGGATTGATGTTTGATGTTTCTCATTCACCCCCGGTTCAACCGGGGGATTAAACTGCAAATAAGTTTGTGTGGTCACCGGGCTGAAGCCACGGTGTGAATAAGAGGTGGACTATTAGGCTGGCTCACGACGAAAATTCCAATGACGGCGATCATCAGGACGAGATTCTTGCGCTCTCGGTGCTCGCTTCCTTGGCGGATGCTCAGTCCCCGGACTCAGCCGATATCGTCGTTGAGCTAATTGATCTCTACCTCGTCGACGCGTCCTTTCGGCTGGCTGCGTTGAAGACTGCGATTGACTCGGCCGATACGAGTGGCTGGAAACAAGCCGCCCATGCGCTGCGTGGAAGCAGCAGCACCCTGGGGGCGCGGCGTGTCGCCAGCTATGCGGGTCAATTGGAACAGACGGATTGCAAAGATATAGCTCAGTCCACCTTCAATATCCTCGCGCACGAGTTCTCGAACGTTCGCGCTGCTATGCTTAGCGAACGCCAACGGCGGACTCAACTAGCCGGCGCGAACAAAAGCTGATTGAGCTTATGCCGTCTTCGGACGGAAAGTCGGGCTTCAGTGCGGCAAGAAAAAGTAGGTAGTCGCTAAACTGAGGCCACGGCCTGGCGCCGTGGTCACTCACGTTGGTCGCTAACAGAGGCGGGCTCGAGATTTTTGGTGATGCCACGGGCTCGTCCCGTGGAGTGTTCACGCTTCAGGCTGCTGGCAGGCGGCAACGTGAAACACCACGGGGCCAGCCTGTGGTATCGGCTAAGGCTTCAGTTCACCATTTATGCTTTACCTACTTTTTCTTGGCGCACTGGTCGGGCTTTCCCCTATTGCCAGTTTTACTCCCTGCGAATAGAATGCCCCGCAACCACGGTTGGTGACACCTCAAGTCGTCGGCAGCTCTAACTTTTGACCGGCAACGCCCCGTTGAGGTGACGGAAACTTGAGCCTGATCCGGTTCAGTTTCGTATCGTCTCGAAAAACAGAATATTTTCTTATCAAATCCTTTGGAGATTTGAAGGTTGCGACCCTATCCCATCACTGAGAGTGAAAAAAGAGAGGCGGAGCGCCTACAAGCAGGCGTAATCACGCTCGGAGTGTCTCGCGGAGGTCATCTCTGTCACTTCTACGAGACGAAGGCTGATTTGCTCGACACGCTGCTCCCTTTCCTACGGGCGGGTCTCGACAATCGTGAATTCTGCCTCTGGTTGATTTCCGACCTGATTAGTTACGACGAGGCCGTCACAGCGCTTTCAAAGACGGTCCCGGATATTCAACAGCGGCTTTCCGCTGGCGATATTGAGATCGTGTCCGACCGGGATTGCTATTTTCCCGATGGTAGTTTCAACGTTTCCAGTTTGCTCGATCGCTGGAAACTGAAGTTGAAAAACGCATCAGCCAAAGGCTACGCAGGCGTTCGCATTTCAGGTGACGCCTCATGGGCATTTAACAATTGTTTGAAGGACTTTGCCGAATACGAAAAGTCGATCAATCAATCTATTGGCGGACTAAATCTCACGGCGTTATGTACATATGCCCTCGGTAACTGCAAAGCGAGCCACGTGCTCGACGTGGTCGGAACTCATCAAGTAGCTCTCACGCAAAGCAAAGGTCAAGTCGACGTCATCGAAGCGTCGGCTTACAAGATGCGGGCGGAAATCGAGCAGATGAAGGCGGAGCTCGAAACGCGCGTCCTTAATCGAACTATTGAGTTGGCTAACGCGAACGAAGAGCTGCTGAAGGAGATTGCCGAGCGAAAACGCGCAGAAAAGGAGCTCAGAAAACGCGAGGCGCAACTACGGGACGCGCAGTCCCTGGCGCATATTGGCAGTTGGGAATGGGATCTGGGCACGGGCTCAGTTAACTGGTCCGATGAGTTCTATAGGATCTGGGGGGTCAGTAAAGAAGAATTTGTTCCTTCCTACGACGCTGTCAGATTACTGGTTCATCCGGCAGACCGGGACGAATTGATTTCCCTGATCGACTCCGCCCTCCGAGATAAAAGCGGTTTCACCTGTGAACATCGGATCCGCTGGCCGGATGGTACGACTCGAATCTTGCAGTCCCGGGGAACCGTGGTAGTGAATGACGAAGGTGAAGTTGTAAAACTTTTCGGGACAGGACAGGACGTCACTGAACGCAGGCAAGCTGAAGCTGAGCTGCGCGACAGCGAAACGCTGCGCCGCATGGTGATTGAATCAGAGCCTGAATGTGTGAAGTTGGTCTCGCGCGACTGCATCGTGTTGGAAATGAACCCTGCCGGTCTCGCAATGGTGGAGGCGGACAGTCGCGAGCAGGTAATCGGCCGTTCGGTGCTTGACATGGTAGTGGAAGGTTCACGAGAAGCTTATCGTCAGTTGAATGAAAGAGTTTTTCGAGGAGAAACCGCCGTCGCGGAATTCGAGATCGTTGGTCTCAAAGGCACCCGTCGATGGATGGAGACTCACGCAGCCCCGCTGCTCGATAAAGAGTCGAAGGTGACCGCGCAACTTGCGATCACTCGCGACATCACCGAACAGAAACGGGCCGAGGAGGCGAGTCGAAAAGCGGAGCTCAAGTACCGCAACATATTTGAAAACAGCGGCGAAGGAATTTTTCAAACTACTCCCGACGGTAGATTCCTGACTGCAAATCCGGCGCTCGCGCGCATGTTTGGCTTTGACTCGCCGCAGGAATTGGTGGAAGGCCGGACTGACATTGAGAACCAGCACTACGTAGATCCAGCCCGCCGTCAGGAACTAAAACAACTTCTGGAAGAGAACGAATCGATGCAGGGTTTCGAGTATCAAGCTTACCGGAAAGATGGCACTCCGATGTGCATCACCACCAACGTTCGCGCAGTGCGAAATGAACAAGGCGAATTACTTTATTACGAAGGTGTAGCCCAGGACATCACGGAGCGCCGGCGAGCTGAAGATGCGCTTAGTGAGGCTGAACAGAAGTACCGTGAATTGTTCGAAAATGCCAAAGACGTGATTTACGTTCACGATCTGTATGGACGATACACATCCGTGAACCGCGCCGCAGAAGCATTGTCCGGGTATTCACGCGAAGAAATTCTGGGCAAGTTTTTCACGGACATGGTCGCGCCGGAATACCTGGCTGAGGTTCGCACTCACTTGTGCAGCAAGCTTGCTTCCGAAGGTGAGACCTCCTACGAAATTGAAATCATCGGGAAGGATGGGCGGCGCATCCCGGTTGAAGTCAGCAGCAGACTGATTCGAAAGAATGGCGTGGCAATCGGTGTCCAGGGAATTGCTCGTGATATTACGGAACGCAAGCTTGCCGAAGAAACGCTCCGTCGATATTCGCGTCGCTTGATGGAAGCTCAGGAAGACGAAAGGCAGCGCATCGCTCGCGAGCTGCACGATCAGATCGGGCAAATCCTCACCGCCGTTCAATTCAATCTTCATACTGTCCAGCGCCTGTGTCCGACTTCAGATGCGGCAGCTCACGTTGATGACGGCATTCGCGTTCTGGACGAAGCTCTGGAGCAGGTAAGAGATCTGTCGCTGGATCTGCGCCCTTCATTACTTGACGATTTGGGACTGGTGCCGGCCTTGCGCTGGTATGCGGGGCGACACGCGCGTCGCACCGGACTCAGGCCTGAAGTCTCAGCTGATTTGCCATTTCCTGACGCGCGCTTTGCGAGAGATGTTGAGACCGCTTGCTTTCGGATCGCGCAGGAGGCGTTGACTAACGTGGCTCGTCACGCTCGCGCGAGTCAAGTAAGCGTGGTCTTGAGAATCGAGCAAGACAATTTACGATTGGTGATTAATGATAATGGCGCCGGTTTTGACGCAGCGGCTCTTCGCAAGAGAGATCTAAGCGCAGCCACCTTGGGTTTCCAGGGAATGCAGGAACGAGCGCAGGCTGTCGGCGGTTCGTTCTGGGTTGCATCAGCACCTTCGAAGGGCACGCAGGTGAACGCAAGTTTTCCGATCAAGAACGGCACCAAGCCAATCAAAGAAGCCGCAGCTCAATTTTGATCACCCGTTTTTCTTGTGCAGACTGGATTCCGTATCAGGATTTCCCTGATTGTCCTCTCAGGTTCTTCCTGTAATAATCTTAAATCCAAAATGTGGGTTGGAATCCCATTGAGGCACTCCCATTCGTGTTTCAGGTTATTCCCACCGGATGTTTAGTCAAGGCCCAGCATGACAGTGCAGCAGAAATTGTAAGAAATTGATGCTGCTTTTGTTCATTGGGAGCGCTCAAAGTGGAACCAGTTCGCGTTTTGGTGGCCGACGACCATGCTCTCGTACGTGCAGGGATTCGTGCTCTGGCCGAACAAATTGAAGGTGTAGAGGTCATCGCGGAAACCGGTAACGGGCGCGACGCCTTAAAACTGATCGCTGAACACCGCCCCAGACTCGTACTGCTCGACCTCACCATGCCGGAGCTCAATGGGTTCGACGTTTTAGAGCGTACCTGCCGTGAATTTCCAGAAGTAAGCATCATCGTCCTGACTGTTCATGAGGGTGAGGAATATGCTCTGCGAGCATTGAAGCTCGGGGCAATGGGCTACTTACCCAAGTCTGCGGCAAGTACCGAGCTGGAACTCGCGATCATGACTGTGCTCGCGAACCAAAAGTACGTGTCGCCAGAGCTCTCGCGGCGAACATTTCTCGAGCATGCTAAGGACGCAGCTCAACATCGAAGTGCTGGAACCGAGCTTACCCCTCGCCAACTTGAAGTCCTCAGAATGATTGCCGACGGTAAGACAACCAAAGACATCGCCCGTTCACTTGAAATCAGTGTCAAGACTGTGGAGTCTCATCGAGCTCAACTGATGGATCGTCTTAACATCCATGATGTTGCCGGTCTGGTGAGACACGCGATTAAAATGGGATTGGTAACAATCGATGGAATTTCTCAGGTTTTTCCTCATGACATTTAAGGATTTTCCCGATTGTGCCAGTGACTGATCCAGACTAATTTCACTCTCAAGGATTTAGACGGTCGCTTTCTTCGCGGATTTACCAAGCTGGCCATCTTGAAACGGGACGTCGAATCCTCCTGTTGCTCCTTTGGTTTCTGCATCTCCCGGATTATTTACAACTGCCCAAACGAGTTCCCTTGTGTCGTTTTCAATCGTAGTAGGCGACCTGGTGATGCCGAATTGTCGAAGGTTCAACGAGAGGAGGCTTACGTCTACAACGCTTGCGGTTGCACACCGTAAACAACCAAGCCGAACATGCAATCCCGGCTAGTTTGTTCGGTCCGAAAACTGGAGTTCCGAATGCAGTCTTAACTTGTCGTGCCGTCGAACTAGCTGGCTCTCACCAGTTCCAGTGACGACACTAAAGAACGCGGAGCGCCCTGTGGGGGGAACGCCCGCGCCACGAGAAGGACGCTGCGATTGGGGGCGATAGCGGCGTCCTTCTTCTGTCTCTAAGCAGCAGGAACTTCACCTCAGCACCTGTGGACCATGGCAGGCTTCAAGAGTTTTAAAGAACTGGAGCACCAGACACTCTGAGAAGCCCGACATTTATCTATGCGACCCGGCCGTTTTTCGCTCTCCAATCTCTCCATCAAGCATCGTTTACCGCTGCTGATCGGTATTCTGCTGCTCGCGACCGTTGCCGGTTCCACCTGGGCCTCGTACCGCGCAGTTAAAGATGCGGCGCTCAGTGTCGGTCGGGAAAGACTAGTTAATCTCACTCAGCAACTAGCCAGCCTTCTTCAACAATCAGGTTCAGCTCAGTCAACCAAGACTTTCACAGTTGCCAACGATCAAAAAGTGAGATCCTTTCTCGGGAGTCCTCAGCCCGCCACTGCCTCTGATGCGAAACTTTTTCTTGCGCAGTTCGCGCCTGGCAACGACATCGGCGCTGTGCAGGTAGAGCTGTGGCGCGTCGATGGCTCGGTTGCGTTGACGTTGCCTGAGAATTCACCTCGACAACCTTCTGATTTGAAAGCTGAGTTCACACAAGTGAGCTCGGAGCCATTTAGAGCGCTCGGAGCCCTGCGCATATTAAATGGAACTGCAGTCTATCCAGTCGTCGCCGCGGTCAAAGATGACTCCGGCAAAGTGATCGGCTACCTGGTTCGATGGCGGCGTATCACTGCTTCTCCTGACGCCAGGAAGCAGCTGTCTGATCTGTTGGGAAGTGAAGCGGCGATCTATATCGGAAACTCGCGCGGCGATGTCTGGAGCGATCTGGTGCAATCGGTGCCGAAACCGCCGGTGCATTTGGGCTCGACTCTCGAAACGACTCGGTACTCGCGTGATGGTGAGTCTCTGATGGCGTTAGGTAGGCCGATCAATGGCACACCCTGGTTTGTGGTCATCGAATTTCCTGACCACGCGTTCCTTAGACCGGTTAGTCGATTGCTGCGAAGCATGACACTGATCGGAATAGGATCGCTCCTGATTGGCGTGGTTGGCGCTTTCTTTCTCAGCCGGAGCATTACCCGACCTCTGCGTTCACTCACCGCGGCTGCGTCTGCAATTAGTCGAGGCGATTACGCAAGCTCGATCAATCTTAACCAAAAAGATGAGTTAGGAGTCCTGGCCAGCGCTTTCAATTCGATGAGCAGTGAAATACGCCAGGCGCAGGGCGAGCTCGAGCGCAAAGTGCACGAGCGCACGATTCTGTTTGAAGCTGCTCCGAGCGCAATGTTGATGATCGATCATTCCGGCTGCGTCACGCTCGCAAATACACAGGCTGAACAGCTGTTTGGATACTCGGCTGCTGAATTGTTAGGTCTTCCGGCTGACACACTCGTGCCCGTACGCTATCGCCAGGCTAACCAACCTTTCCGCAAACGAGTCAGCAAGCCGCTCGGCGAAGGCCGTGACTTCTATGCGCTGAAAAAAGACGGGAGCGAAATTCCTGTCGAGATAGGGCTCAACCCTCTGCAAACCAGCGATGGTGATTTCACGCTCGCCACCATTATCGACATTTCTGAGCGCCGCCGGTCAGAAGAGCAATTTCGACAGCTCATTGAATATGCGCCAAACGGAAAGGTGATTGTCGATTCTGAAGGCACGATCGTCCTCGTAAACGGGGAGATTGAGATCATGTTCGAGTATGACCGTGAAGAGCTGCTGGGACACTCGATCGAGATGCTGGTGCCACCGCGTTTCCAAAACCACGCGGCACTTCGTAAAGAGTTTCAGAGCCATCCCACACCGCGAAAAATGGGAGACGGCCGAACGCTACAGGGATTGAGAAAGGACGGAACTGAGTTTCCCGTCGAGATCGCTCTGAATCCACTCGAGACAGAAAGAGGAACCTTGACGGTCGGTACCGTCACGGACATCACCGAACGCGTGCGTGCCGAAGAAAAGCTTCTCGAGAGCGAGGAACGGTTGCGGCTGAGTCTCGACGGGGCGGGCCTCGGCACGTGGGACTATCAATTCGAGAAGGGCATTGTTCATTGGGACGAACGAGGTTACCGCAACTTCGGCTTTTCCGAAGGAACGACGAGCTTCGCCGACGTCATGGCGCGAACTCATCTCGAAGACCAAAAACGAGTAGAGCAGGCCATGAAGGACGCGCTCCTCGGCTCGAACGACGGCAATTACAAAGAAGAGTTTCGAGTTTGGTGGCCCGATGGATCCATGCATTGGATTGCTGCGCTCGGTCGCGTCTATTTCGAAGGCGAAGGCGTAAATCGTCGCGCCCTGAGATTCGCGGGCATCAACGTCGATATCAGTGAACGAAGGCAAGCTGAAGAACAACTCCACGAGCAAGCTCAGATTCTCGAGCTCGCTCCGGTTTTGATCCGTGATCTGGATGATCGCATTTTGATGTGGAACCAGGGCGCGCGCGAGCTCTACGGTTTCACTGCCGATGAGGCGGTGGGAATGGTCTCCGATAATTTGTTACAGACTAAATTCCCAGAGCCCAAAGAGGACATCGTCCGCATCCTTTACTCTGAAGGTCATTGGCAAGGCGAGCTGGTTCATATTCATCGCGAAGGGCACCGGATCGTGGTCGCGAGTCATTGGGTACTTCATCACGATCAAAGTAACCGGCCCAAGGCGATTCTGGAAGTCAACAACGACATCACCGCCCGTAAGCAATTTGAGCAGGAAATCGTTCGCTTGAACGAAGAGCTCGAGCACCGAGTTGCCGATAGGACCGCGCAGCTGCTGGACGCTAACCGGGAGCTCGAGTCTTTCTCATATTCAGTCTCCCACGACCTGCGCGCACCACTCCGTCACTTGGCTGGTTACGCTGAGTTGCTGCACAAGCAGGGTGAATCATCTTTGAGCGACACGGGCAATCGTTACGTGCGAACGATCATCGACTCATCGAATCGGATGGGAGAGTTGATTGACGGGTTGCTGGGTTTCTCGCGCCTCGGACGAGCCGAATTGAAGAAGGCGCCGTTGGCGTTGCAGGAAATAGTGAAGGAAACCGTCAACGAGCTTACCGAGATAAGCGGAGATCATAGGGTTAGTTGGAAGATTGGTTTCTTGCCGGAGGTATCGGGAGATCCGACGCTCCTGCGATTGGTTTTCACAAATCTTATCTCGAACGCGCTGAAGTTCTCGCGCGACAACGAGCATCCGGAAATCGAGATTAGCTGCACGATTCATGACGATGAGGTCGTAGTCAAAGTGAGCGATAACGGCGCAGGATTCGACATGAAGTACGTGGACAAACTCTTTGGTGTGTTTCAAAGGCTGCATCGCGCGGATGAATTTGATGGCACCGGCATCGGACTGGCGAACGTGCGCCGAATTGTTCAACGGCACGGCGGCCGCACCTGGGCGGAGAGCGCGGTGGGAGAAGGCGCGAGTTTTTACTTTTCACTTCCGCTTCAACCGGAGAAGGTGAGCGTATGAGTCAATTCAACCGACTCTTGTTAGCCGAAGACGATCCGAAAGACGTGGAGCTCACGCTGATGGCGCTGGGTGAATACAAACTCGCCAACGAAGTGGATGTGGTTCGCGATGGACACGAGGCGCTCGACTATCTGTTTCGTCGTGGCGTTTTCAAGCTTCGCGGCAGTAGTAACCCGGCAGTGGTTTTGCTCGATCTGAAAATGCCGCGCGTTGATGGCTTGGAAGTTCTGCGCTCGATACGCGGCGATTCAAATCTCAAGATGATTCCGGTCGTGATGTTGACCTCATCGCGCGAGGAACGTGACATCGTGGAAAGCTACAAGCTCGGGGTCAATGCTTACGTGGTGAAACCGGTAGATTTTCATCAGTTTGTCGACGCCGTAAAGCGGATCGGCGTCTTTTGGGCGATGGTTAACGAACCACCACCGGAAGCGAGCGCTGAATGACGATTGCGGAAGGCAGGATTAGCGAAGGAGTCTAATGCAGGAGTCGGTAAGAATCTTACATCTCGAGGATGATCCGCTTGATGCGGAGCTAATCCACGAAACTCTTGTGGAGCAGGGACTCAATCCGCAAACAACTCGAGCGCAATCAGAGGCTGAATTCCGCAAAGCGCTTGCCGATCCCAACCTGGAACTCATTCTTGCGGACTATGTCGTGCCCGGATTCGACGGCGTAACGGCTCTGTCCATCGCTCACGAGCTGCGACCGGAAACGCCATTCATTTTTGTCTCGGGAACGATCGGCGAAGACCTCGCAATTGAATGCTTGAAGAGTGGAGCCACGGATTATGTCGTGAAGCAACGGCTGAAGCGTCTCGGGCAAGCCATTAATCGTGCCTTGCGAGATGCGGTCGAAAGCAAACGGCTTAGCGAAGCAAACCAGGCGCTGCGCGATTCTGAAGCGCGATACCGCCTGCTGTTCGAGGACAATCCGTTTCCAATGTGGGTCTTCGACCAGGAGACCTTGCGCTTCCTCGCGGTTAATGCAGCGGCCGTAGCTCATTATGGCTACAGCCGCGATGAGTTTCTGTCCTTCACGATCAAGGATATTCGGCCGCCTGAAGATGTGCCGGAATTGATCGCGAAGCTGTCGATTAATCAGCAAGGTTTGGATGTCGCCGGAACCTGGCGACATCGTAAGAAGGACGGGACCATCATTGATGTTGATGTAACCAGTCACACGGTGGAGTTTGGCTGCCGGCCCGCTGAGCTGGTTTTGGCAAACGACATCACTGAACGAAAGCGCGCTGAAGATCACCTTCGACGAACCACTGAGCAATTGACCGTCATGACGCAACAGCTTTGGCAGGCTTCGAAGCTGGCGACGATGGGAGAGCTGGCCGCAAGCATCGCGCATGAATTGAATAATCCGCTCGCCACCGTGGCTTTGCGCGTGGAGTTCCTGGGCGAGCAATTGCCAAAGGATGATCCTCGACACGCTGCGGTCGATGTCATCGCTCAAGAGGTGGAGCGAATGGCGAATCTCGTGAGCAATCTGCTGATCTTCAGTCGACGAAGTCATCCTCAAATTTCGACCGTTGACCTTTGTGAAGAGTTAAGCAACTCGTTGGATTTTGTTCACTATCACCTTCGAAATCGAAAGATAACGATAGTGAAAGAATTTGCGGCAAATCTGCCCACGGTCCAGGCAGATCGTCAACAATTAAGGCAGGTTTTCTTGAACCTTCTGACAAACGCGAGCGATGCCATGTCCGAGGGCGGAACGCTCACTGTTCGAGCTTTCCTTGGCGAACCCAGGAATGATGTCGCTGCGGTAGTCACGGAGTTTGTAGATACAGGCTCGGGAATCAAGCCTGAAGACTTGCCGAGATTGTGGGAGTCGTTCTTCACGACTAAGCCTGAAGGAAAAGGCACCGGCTTGGGCTTGCCGATTTGTCGCCGCACAGTTGAAGAACATCGAGGGACAATTGAAATCGAGAGCGAAGTTGGCGTTGGCACGACCGTAAGAATCATGCTTCCGGCTACGGCTACAGGAGACTTAAAAGAGCAGTGATTAACCCAGCACTCCCAAACAGACCAAACTTTTCACTGTCCAATACGCCGTTGGGCTCGGTGTTAGTTGTCGATGACGAGCCGGAGTTGAGAAAGATCCTCGTCGAAGCGCTCACGGCGCAGGGTTACGAAGTCACCGGCTCGAGTGGCGGCCAGGCAACGCTCGAAGACGTGCGCGAAAAGAACTTCGATGTGTTGCTGACCGATTTGATGATGCCTGAAATGGATGGCATTACTTTGCTTCGCGAATCATTGAAGGTCGATCCGTACTTGATTGGGATCATAATGACCGGGCAGGGAACCATTCAGACCGCGGTCGATGCTATGCAGCTCGGCGCCTTCGACTACGTTTTGAAGCCCTTCAAGATGCAGACGCTTTTGCCTGTACTCACGCGGGCAATCAACACCAGGCGGTTGCGTCTCGAAAATCTCCAGCTTCGCGAGACAGTAGCAATTTACGGTCTCTCGCAGACTATCTCTTTCACTCTCGATCCGCAGACCGTGCTCAGCAATCTGGCAGATGCCTCATTGCAGCAGACAGACGCCGATGAAGTTTCCGTCCTGCTGCCAACTGACGACGGTAAAGAGCTATATGTCGCGGCCGTTCGAGGAGAGAAGCGCGAGCGTTTACTGGGCGAGCGCATTCCTTTTGAGCAGAGCATTGCCAGTTGGGTCGCCAGAGAGCGCACACCGCTGATTTTGAACGGAGAAGTGAGCGACCATCGCTTTGTTGCTTTGTGGCCGCGCACCGAGATTCGCTCGTCGATATCCGTTCCGATGCAGGTTGCCAACAAACTAATTGGCGTTATCAATCTGAACACCGTCACTCGAAAGCGACCGTTCACTCTTGGGCAAATGAAAGCGTTGTCGATTCTTGCCGGCACTGCTGCTGCAGCGTTGGAAAGCGCCTCTCTCCACGCCCAGGTTCGCAAAGCCGAAAATAACTATCGACTCATTTTTGAGAATGCGGTGGAAGGCATTTTCCAATCGACGGTGGGAAGACGATTCATCAACGTCAATCCCTCGACGGCGCGAATCCTTGGCTACGAGTCTCCTGAAGAGGTCATTGAGAGCTTCACTGACATTGCCGGCCAGCTTTATGTCGATCGAGAACAGGCGAGCCTGGTGGCAGAAACGCTCGAGCAATCAGATTTGCTGCAAGGATTTGAATTCGAAGCTTATCGAAAAGACCGTTCGCAAATCTGGCTCTCGATGAATATTCGCGTGGTGCGCGATGAAAACGGGAATGAAGTTTATCGAGAAGGTACTCTTGAAGACATCACTGTCAGGAAACAGACCGAAGAACGGGAGCGAGAGTTGCGCCAGCAGTACGAAGCGCTGGTGAATTCGATCGACGGCATAGTCTGGGAAGTGGACGCGAACACAATGGCGTTTACGTTTGTCAGTAATCAAGCCATGCGGTTGCTTGGTTACCCGGTCGAAGAGTGGATAAGCAGCCCGGATTTTTGGCTAAATCATTTGCATCCGGAGGATAAGTGGGCGATCGGCCTTTGCCGTGATGCGGTTGAGAGACTTGAAGATCAGCAATTCGATTACCGCATGATCGCGTCCGATGGCCGCGTCGTCTGGTTGCGAGATTTTGTCACCGTTGAAGCGCGGGAGGGTGAAGCCCCGCGCTTGCGAGGGGTGATGGTTGATATCACCGAGCATAAACGAGCCGAGTTCGAGCTGCTGCAAAGCGAAGAGCGTTATCGCGATTTGGTTGAAAATGCTCACGACATAATCTACGAGCACGACCTCGCCGGTCACTACACTTCCATCAACAAAGCCGGCGAACGAATCACCGGATACGCGCGTTCTGAAACCTTAAACCTGACTCTCGATCAAACGGTTGCACCCGAGTACATGGAAAAGGCTCGACAAATGCTTCGCCGTAAGCTCGAAGGACAGCCTGTCACGGCCTACGAGTTAGAAATCATTTCGAAAGATGGAAGGCGCATCGCCACCGAAGTAAACACACGCCTCGTTATGCAAAATGGCAAGGCTGTCGGCGTGCAAGGCATCGCTCGCGACGTGACCGAGCGCAAGCAGCTCGAAGAGCAATTGCGCCAGTCACAGAAGCTCGAGGCCATCGGTCAGCTGGCTGGAGGCGTTGCTCATGATTTCAATAATTTGTTGACTGTCATCAGCGGCTACTCGGACCTGTTACTGCGCCGGTTGCCTGAAGACAGTTCTCATAGACCGCATGTCGCGGAGATTAAGAAGGCGGGAGATCGCGCGTCGGGCCTCACCAGGCAATTGCTGGCCTTCAGCAGAAAGCAAATTCTGCAACCCAAAGTTCTCGACCTGAACTCGGTGGTTTCCGACGTTGACAAGATGCTGCGGCGTTTGATTGGTGAAGACATCGACTTGTTGACCGTCACGGAGCCGGACCTCGGACAAGTGAAGGCTGATCCGGGACAGATTGAACAAGTCGTCATGAATCTCATCGTCAACGCCCGGGATGCGATGCCTAACGGCGGCAAGATCACACTCGAGACCGCTAACGTCTCACTGGATAATGAATACTTTCAACAGCACGCAGAAGGCCAGCCGGGCAACTACGTGATGCTGGCAGTAAGTGACAACGGCTTAGGTATGGATATGGACGTGCGCCGCCGAATTTTCGAACCGTTCTTTTCGACCAAAGGTCCGGGGAAAGGAACCGGATTGGGACTGTCGACCGTCTACGGAATAGTAAAGCAGAGCGGCGGCAATATTTGGGTTTATAGCGAACGCGGCCAGGGAACGACTTTTAAGATTTATTTACCGCGTGTAGATGCAGTTTCGGACGAGGACTCACGTGGCGGGCTGGGAGCAGCGCCGCGAGGTACTGAAACTTTATTACTCGTTGAAGACGAGGCACAGGTTCGTCAGATTGCTCAACAGATTCTTGCGACGCTCGGGTATGAAGTCCTAACTGCTGAGAATGGCGAGCAGGCGCTGACGATTGCAAAGAATTATGAGCATGAAATTCACCTCATGGTGACGGACGTAGTCATGCCGGTGATGGGAGGCCGCGAACTTGTTGAGCATCTTGCTCGAATCCGCCCGGAGACCGCAGTAGTTTACATGTCAGGTTATACGGACGACGCCATCGTGCGACATGGTCTTATGGACGAAGGCCTGGCCTTCATTCAGAAGCCGTTCACCGCTGATGCCCTGGGGCGGAAGGTGCGTCAGGTCCTTGATGAAAAGTTCGTGCCGGAATTGGCAAGGAAGTAATGAAAGAGAAGCGAAAAGCGAGTCTATTGATTATTGACGATGATGAACAGATTAGAAATCTGCTTGTTGAGGTGCTGTGTGAGAAATACAAATGCAAGGACGTAGCCTCGGCCGAAGAGGCGTTGGCGGTGTTGCAAGAGAGCGACTTCGACGTGGTAATCAGCGATATCAACATGCCCGGAATCAGCGGTCTGGATCTCTTGCCGCACGTTCATGAGGCTTGCCCCGATGCTGCCGTCATCATGATCAGCGGTCAGCAGACTATTGAAAGCGCCATCGAAGCAATCCGAGGCGGGGCGTTCGATTACATAATGAAGCCGCTTGACCTGAATCACGTCGAAGCGGCCGTGGCTCGGGCCCTGAGGCATCATCGATTGCTGCAGCAGAAGCGTAGTTACGAAAACAATCTTGAAGAATTGGTTCGAGAGAGAGCAGCCCAACTGGAGCATCTTGCTTACCATGACGCCATGACCGGTCTGCCCAATCGCGTCCTCTTTCAAGACCGCGTCACGCAGGCTCTGACAGCTGCGCAACGCAATCCGAGGATGATTGGTATCGCCTTTATCTCGCTCGACCGCTTCAAAAAAATTAATGACACGCTGGGCCATACATTCGGAGACTACTGCATTACTGAAGTGTCCGCTCGTTTTCGGGAATGCATCAAGGAGGGCGACACGATAGCGCGTTTCGACGGCGATGAATTTGCGCTCTTGCTTCAGCAGGTAAATGGGACGGAAGACATCGTCGAGCTGGTCCAATCCATGGCTGAGTCGCTCAAGCTGCCGTTTCAGCTCAACGATCGAGAAGTCTATGTCACAGCCAGCATGGGAATCAGCATCTTCCCCGATGATGCTACGGATTCGACGAGCATCTTGAAGAATGCCGGCGCGGCGCTGCATAGGGCGAAGATGTTGGGAGGCAACAACTATAGATTTTATACGTCGGACATGAACGCGCGAGCGCTAAAGAGACTGGAGCTTGAAACCAATTTGCGACGCGCAATTGAAAGGGAAGAGCTCGAAGTGTTCTATCAGCCGCAAGTCGAGTATTCCTCAGGAAAAGTCGTGGGCGCTGAAGCGCTCGTGCGCTGGCACCATCCCACGCTTGGTTTCTTGCCGCCCGCCGAGTTTATTCCGCTGGCGGAAGACACAGGAGTGATTGAGGAGCTGGGAGCCTGGGTGATGCAGACTGCTTGCGCGGAAGCGGGCAGGTGGGTAGCGGACGGGTTTGACGAGATTCGGATCGCTATCAATGTCTCGACCCGAGAGTTTAGAAATCCGAATTTCTACGAGCGGATGGTGGAGACGCTTGCTCGTACCGGGCTCGCTCCACAGCGGCTGGAGCTCGAGCTGACTGAAACCACCATCATGGAGAATACCCAGAGCGCGGTAGAGTTGCTCAGAAAGATTCGCCAGCTGGGAGTGAAAATCGCGATCGACGATTTCGGCACCGGCTATTCATCGCTTAGTTATCTCAAGCGACTGCCGATTGACACGTTGAAGTTGGACCGGTCTTTCGTAAATGGCGCGACCAGCGATCCCGACGATGCGGCGCTTGTGATGGCAGTGATTACCCTGGCTCATAACCTTCGTCTCAAGGTGATGGCCGAGGGCGTAGAGACCGAAGAACACCTGCGATTCCTGCGATTGTTGAGATGCGACGGCGGTCAGGGCTACCTGTTTGGCAAGCCGATGCCGGCGGCGGTATTTCGTTCGTCACTGCATCGCGAGCTCGATTATGCGAAGGAATTAGTTTTCTCTGTACGTTGAGTTGGACACAGGAAATATGACGAAGAACAAGCTGCGAGCACTGGTTATCGACGACGATCGCCAGGTCAGCATCTTTGTTGCGCAGGTCCTGCGTGATGAGGGCTGGGAAACAAGTGAAGCTGAGTCAGCCGAACAAGCCTTTGAGTTGTCGCTTCAGGAACAATGGCAAGCTGTCTTCTGTGATGTGAGGCTTGGTGGAGCCGATGGTTTCCAAGTCTTGCGGCGCTTCAAGGAACAATCGCCTGGGACGAAGGTTGTCTTAATGACCGGGCACGGCAGTGCGGGTGGCGCTTTGGACGCGACTGCGTTCGGTGCTTACGACTATTTATTGAAGCCGTTTGGTGTTGAAGAACTGCAGACGCTTTCGCAGGCATTGCGTGAACAGATAGTGACCCGGCGCGAGCAGAACATTTCGTCTAACAGTTCTGGCGGGTACCAATCTGATGTCGAACTGGTCGGCCGTAGCGAAGTTTTCATCGAAGTGATGAAACAAGTCGGCCGCGTTGCCACGACGAATTTATCTGTTCTCCTCACCGGCGAATCAGGCACGGGCAAAGAAGTGGTGGCTTCAGCGCTTCATCGTCGCAGCCGGCGCGCGAGTCACCCCTTTGTCGCGGTGAATTGTGGCGCGATCCCGGGTGAATTGATTGAGGCCGAGTTGTTCGGACACGTGAAGGGAAGCTTCACCGGCGCTGACCGCGATCGCGTCGGGCTTTGGGAGGAAGCTGACGGAGGCACAGTCTTCCTGGATGAAATCACCGAGACTACGCCGGCTTTTCAGGTGAAACTTTTGCGGGCCGTCCAGGAAGGCGAAATTCGTCGCGTCGGTTCGAACCAAACTATCAAAGTCGATGTCCGAGTTGTCGCCGCAAGCAATCGAGATGTTGAGGACGAAGTCAAAGCAGGACGGTTCCGAAAGGATCTGTTTTATCGGCTGAACGCGGTTTCGATTGTGTTGCCGCCGCTTCGAGAGAGGCCTCAGGATATTCTGCCGCTCGCAAAGACGTTTGCGGCGCGGGTTCATTCTCTAAATCCCGTTGTTAGATTTTCGCCGGATGCTCTTGCAGTTTTGGAGCGGTATTCCTGGCCCGGCAATGTGCGTGAATTAGAGAATGCTATTGTGCGCGCCGCCGCGATGTGCGAAGGGACGATTCGTCTGCAGGATTTGCCCGAGCGAGTGCGCAGCAACGAAGCGACACAGGGCATAGCCACGGAAATGGATCTCGCGACCACTGAGAATGAGTGGCCCACGCTCGCTGTCATCGAAGGACGTTACGTGGCGAGGGTTTTGGATCACACCAACGGCAACAAACAGGCGGCGGCGCGGATAATCGACATCGATCGCAAGACGCTCGACAGGATGATCAAACGTCACGGCATCGACACACATCGCGCCAAAACCGCCACTCAGTGAAGTAAGGAAAAATCCAGCAGCGCTGCTTGTAAACTCCATATCCTTCACACCCGGTTCAACGGTGACGACATACTTGACTCACTGGGATTAGAGACCGTCGGCTTCAGCCGCGTCGAGTTTCAATTTCAACCAGCTCTGTCCGAAAAGTCTTAAATTCCACCTGCGGCAGCTGGTGGATAGTTCAGGTCCAGCCTATCAATGATTGAAGTCGTTGTTTGCAAAATCCCACCTGCGGCAGCTGGTGGATAGTTTCAAGTTCGACCTACCAATGATTGAAGTCGTTGTTTGCGAGATCCCACCTGCGGCAGCTGGTGGATAGTTCAAGTCCTGCCAATTTCCGCGGAAGATTTGCAAGCGAGGCTGTACTTGAAACATCCCTCAGCTGCCGCTGAGGGGATTCACAAATGCCATTCCAAACTTCTCTGTAGGTCGAACTTCAACCATCCACCAGCTGCCGCAGGTGGGATTCAGTAAAGAACGACATCAAACATTGATAGGCTGGAGCTGAAGTAACCAGCTGCCGCAGGTGGGATTTAAGACTTTTCGGGCAAAGCTACTCTAACCTCTAACCGTTACCACCGGTTGAACGGGTGTGAATGAGATGAGTTTTGCGAAATACGCCGCTTACACTGATTGGTTTTGAATCCGCGTAATCGGTGGAGGGTTGTCGGCGGAACTAGTGTCAAAAAATTATTCTGGTAAACGAAGTGACTTCTAATCTAAGATGACCATGGTGCGTTATTGACGATGGTTGGCGCTCCCGGGCCCCATCGTTCTCCCCAACTCTTGTCCCAGAGCTTGGCAGTTTGCGTGTCCTCATCGTGAATCCTGCAAGGAGTTTCCATGGAAGATCGAAGATCGACACCAAGACTCAATGTGAGTCTTGAAGCTGTTTGGGACAGTGAAACTGACAATCACCCGGCGCTCGTTACAGACCTTTCCTTAGGTGGTTGCTATCTCAACTCGGTCGGTGAAATCAGAGTCGGCGAAACGGTTGGCTTTCGCGTACTCCTCCCCGACGGCGATTGGTTATACGTCGAGGGCGAAGTGCGCCATCACGGCCGGCAAGGCTTTGGCGTCAGATTCGTCGATCTCGATCCCGAACAGATGGACAAGATCGACTGGTTGCTCAGGCTAGCTCGCGAGACTGGTCATCCTGAAGATGCGATCGCCGCCAATCTGGTGGCTGATTAACTAACTAGTCCGAGGCGTTTTGCGCTACATTTGTCGCTTGTTTCAGGCGACTCCGAATGCGCGAACGAAGCGAGCAACAATTAATTGATCTACTTAAGGTGGCTTTCTCTGCCGAATTGGCGGCCGCTTATGCCTATCGTGGGCACTGGCATTCCGTTTCCGATCCCGAAGAACGACGCTCCATCAAGAAAATTGAGGATGAAGAGTGGCATCACCGCCAGCTGGTTGGTGAGATGCTGGCGCAACTGAACTCGCGGCCGAGTCGAGTGAAGGAAGCGCGCGCTGTTATCATCGGCAAGGTTTTGGCGATCGGTTGTCACCTGATGGGCTGGCTTCCGCCGATGTACGGCGCTGGGCGGCTTGAGAGCCGGAATATTCGTGAGTACGAAACGGCGGCCCGGCTTGCGCGTGACGCGCAGCATGAGGCGTTTGTTGATTGTCTGCTGGCAATGGCGGAAGTGGAATGGGAGCATGAATTCTATTTCCGCGGCCGAGTCGCAAGTCACCGTTGGGGCTCGAAATTGAAGTTGTGGCAACCACCTCCAGCAAAAGAAACCATCCGGGATTCGTTTGCGCTTGAGGCAGCCTGCGGAGCAGGCGCAAGCATAAAGCCTGGGGTGGAGCGAAGCGGAACCCCAGGTACCGTGAGTTTGAATGCCGAGCCCGCGGAGCGGGCGATAGATCGTTAGCACTTCATAGTTCTGTCGCCCGTTCCGCGGGCTGAAATTCCTGGGCGCACTCTCTGCGAGATAGTCATGGTGCTCAGAGTCCAAGCCGGAATTTACGTTCTCTAGTGCTGACTCTCTCATTCTCACCTGGTTTTAACCAGGTGAACATCGCCCACTTAAGTTTTCGAAACCGTTTCAACGGCATTAATATACTTGACCAATCAACGTCAGTAGTCGAACGCCAAAGGCGTTGGCAATTCCAGCCCTGGGGCAGCGCCCCCAGGAAAAAGGAACTGATAGGGAACGCTGTAAGCGTTCGCGAGTTGAGCTTTGGGAAGATTCGTGACGCAGCGCACTACTCGCCAACCCTTTCAGCGTTAGCGAAGCAAACACTTGCGTTATTCCTGGGGCGTTGCCCCAGGCTGGAATTCGCGAACGCCTTCGACGTTCATTGGGTTGGTTCGTCAAGTAGTTATTACCGTTGAAACGGTTATCAAAACTCAACGTGCCCTTATCACCCGGTTGAAACCGGGTGTGAATGAGAAGCTACATCTCGAAGATCCAAACTGGGCACTCGTCACGACATCCGACTATGAAAGGCCATCAACAAATGCGAAAGTTAAATGGGTATCTTCTTCCGTGCATTCTTACAGTGCTCGTTGCCGCCGGATGCACTCCTGGTACTGGCGGCGCGGCCGTTACGGCGCCACTTGCGCAGAACTCAGCGGCGACAACCTCAGCCGAAATCAGGTTCAAAGTTCCCGAGGGTTGGATAACTGAGAAGCCTTCCTCAAGTATGCGTGTCGCTCAATACAAACTGCCGAAGGTCGAAGGCGACAGCGCCGACGCCAGCCTGGTCCTGTACTTTTTTGGCTCGGGACAGGGTGGCACGATTTCCGACAACATCGACCGCTGGATAAATCAGATCAAGCAAACCGATGGCAGCTCGTCGAAAGAAAAGGCAAAGACCGAAAAACTGACGGTGAACGGATTACAAGTGACGACAGTTGACGTCAGCGGAACGTACACCGCGGAAATGGCGCCGGGTAGTCAGGAGCGACACAACGACGCCAACCAACGCCTGCGAGGCGCCGTGATCGAGACGCCCAAGGGCAACTACTATCTCAAGCTGATCGGGCCGGCAAAAACAGTGAGTCACTGGGACGATTCCGTCACCAGTTACATCAAGTCAATTGAGTTCAAGTAAATCAGGCGGGCTCAAGCTACTTGCGGTGACATTCCTATGGTTTGCATGTCTTCCGTTCGCTGCGACGGTGAGGGAGTGGGCCGGCTTACATCGATGCGCACATAAAAAATCTCAGTCTTCTTAGTCTTGTCATTCTCGGCGACGATTATCGCTAACGCCTCGTCTTTGCCGCCGTCTTTTCTCCCATACAGGCAAATAGCGCCCTGACTCTTCTCATCCTGGGAATCGCCGATGCAGCCCTTGTCGTTGGGCGTCCATCCCACAGCCTTCATACGCTCGTTGCTGTAAAAGGCTTTCACTTCGTCTGCTGTTTTGTCGGTCGTGAAAGCGATAAAGCTAAGCTTGCCTTGCATCATCGCCTGCATTGCTAATCTGGCGCCGAGTGGGATTTCAAGATCGGCTTTCTGAGCCCCAGCGAATGCTGGAACATCGGGCCACAGGTTGCTGACTGTCCCAGCTTTCGGGCTGCCAGTGAGTGTTTCTGCCATGCGGCAAGAGAGCGCTATGGCTAGCATCAGAAACAAAACACTCAGTGACTTCAGCTTTGGCATTCAGATCAAGAGTTACGCGTTCTCACCGGTTGATATCCACTCAGCGCACTTCACGGGCGGGACGCCCGTGCCACATTTCAGAATCGTGATCTCGCGGCTATTTAACGCCCTCTCCCTATTCTTTGTCTATCGCTGGGAGCGCAGGCATCCCTGCCTGCTTAGGTTAGATACGCTACTTTTGATTCTTAACGAGACTCTCGCTAGAGGTAGCAGGCAGGGATGCCTGCGCTCCCAGGCGCCTCCATCAAAACCGGAAACCCAATCCCATTACTCGTTTATGAAGAACTGAAGACCAAACTGTGCATAACGAAAAACTCATATGAGAGCTGAGCAGGTGAACTTTTCTCCGCGGGACGTAGCTTCAATCTGGTTTCGTCATAAGCTGCTAATTGTCCTTACTTTCCTGCTGATCGCGGGTGGGACTGGGGTCGTTACCATGCTTATCCCAAACGAATACGAGTCGCGTATGAAGATTTTGGTCAAGAGCCTTCGCACCGAAGTCCCCATCACTCCGGAAAGAACCGGCGGAGCTTCAGGGAACATCTCGGACAGCAGCGTGACTGAGTCCCAAATAAATTCGGAGATCGAGTTGCTGACCAGCAAGGATCTGCTTAATCAGGTAGCGCTGGAGGCGAACCTGGCTCGTCACACTGAATCGTTTTCAGAGCGGTTGGGTTTGAAGACAGCCGCCCGCACGGATGGTGCTCGAGTCGAGGTGGCCGCGGAAAGATTGTCGAAAGATCTCGTAATCACGCCCGTCAAAAAGACCAACATCATCGAAGTTACCTACAGCTCGTCGTCCCCCCAACAAGCTGCGGTCGTTTTGCAAAAGCTGCAGGAGCTTTATCTCGACAAACATCTGAGGTTGCATCGCTTGCCGGGGACTTACGAATTCTTCAAAGACCAGGCCCACCAGTATGAAGAACAACTGCGCGCCTCTGAAGCAAAGCTTTCGAACTTTCAGCGAAACATGAATGTTGTTTCGCTTAATCAGCAGAAGGACTTGACGGTCACAAAGATGACCGAGACGAAGTCCAGGCTGATGGAGACGGAAAGCTCGATTAATGAAGTCAACGATCGCATCACGGTGCTGCAGGAGCAAATGCGTGGTTTGCAGCCTCGAATCGTCACTCAAACTCGAGCCCTGCCGAATCAATATTCCGCGGAACGTCTCAACACGATGCTGGTCGAGCTGCGCAACCGCCGCACGCAATTGATGACCAAGTTTCGAGCCGACGATCGTTTAGTGCGCGAAGTTGATAAGCAGATCGAGACGACGAAGGCGGCTCTTGACCGCGCCAGCGAACAGACTGCGACTGAACAAGCTACTGACCTCAATCCGCTGCGACAAAGTCTTGAAACTGAGTTGGCGCGCGCTCGCATCGACCGTGCCGGTTCGTTAGCAAGGCGGTCGAGCCTGACTCGACAAGTGGAGGAATACGACAATCAACTATCGCGTCTCGAAAGCATCACCGGCGAGTATCAGGATTTGACGCGTCGCGTCAAAGAGGCTGAAGACAACTATCAGCTTTACGAGAAGAAGAGGGAAGAAGCACGCATTGCCGACGAGCTGGATCAAAGCAAGATCACGAACGTGTCGCTGGCCGAAGCTCCCGTTGAATCACATATGCCGACCAAACCGAATCGTCCGCTGAATCTGATCCTGGGAATTGTGATGGGAGCGCTCATCAGCCTGGCGAGTGCAATCACTGCGGAGTTCCTGCGTGGCAATGTCGAAACTCCACGAGAGTTGGAAATGCTCAGCGGCAGTCACGTTTTGGCAACAATTCCCGTGCAAGGCAGAACTCGACGGTCACTAATAATCGACAAGCGCCGCCTCTTATCAGTTGGGAGTCCGGCGGAAGTAGCTGCGGAAGTAAGCGAGTAGTTGCGATTGAGAGTAAGAAATTCGCAAGAAGAATAAGCGAGGGTCGCTGTGGAATTCTATCTTGATCTAATCAGAAACGTATTTCAGGCCGTTGACGAGTCCGGCAAAGTCCGGAACCGGGTAGTAGGTTTCACCTCGTCAACTCCAGGCGAAGGTGTGACCTACGTTGTGAATACGTTGGCGAGAGAGATCGCTACGACCACTCAAAAACGTGTCCTCGCCGTCGATTCGCATGGTCTTCAGAACATTCTGGCTGCCGATCCGCATTCAGTCTCGCGACAATGTTTCGAGACTCAAATCGATAACTTGCTGACGCTACCGGCGACCACCAACGGACTGGTGGAGATGCCGGCGGCGCTGCGCTCATCACTGTGGCAAGGAGATCCCGAATACCGGCTGTCTTGTATCAAGGCGCTGCGTTGGAACTTTGACTACGTGCTGATCGATTGCAGTTCGCTAAAAGTCTCGGCGGACGCGGCCATTCTGGCGCCGATCGTCGATGGCGTCGCCGTAGTTGTCGAGGCTGGGCGCACCCGCCGTGAAGAGATCACGCGAACGAAAGCGGTGATTGAACAAGCAGGAGGAGAGTTCCTCGGCTTTGTTCTGAATCAACGACGCTACCCTGTGCCTGGCTGGTTATATCGGAGGCTTTAAGGGCTGTTCCGGTTCTTCGTTTGTCGAGAACAAAGTTTATCTGAGGGTCCAATGAATACTAACAGGAAAATTTCAGCTGCCGCGGTCCTGTTGCTGCTGGTCGCGTCAATAAGCGTAACCGCCCGCGCGCAGGAGAAAGCCCCGGCTCTGACCGTTCGGACTGAAGATCGCTACGCACTTACGCCTGGCGATGTTCTGGATATTCAGTATCGCTACACACCGGAGTTCAATCAGACGCTGACAGTGCAGCCTGATGGTTACATCTCGTTACAGATTGGCGGAGATCTAAAGGTCGGCGGTCGAACTTTGCAGGAGGTTCGCGGCTTGATTCTCGCGAAAGTTCGTGCCCGGCTGGAGTCTCCCGAGGTCATCGTCATCCTGAAAGAATTCCAGAAGCCGTACGTGGTGGTTGCCGGCGAAGTCAATCAGCCCGGCAAGATTGAACTGCGAGAAAAGCTGACGGCGATTCAGGCGGTATTGCTGGCTGGTGGGATGAAGGAGACGGCCAAGTCTTCGCAGGTGCTGGTTTTCAAGCGCTTGAATGGAGACACCGCCGAAGTGAAGGTGCTGAACTTCAAGGATCTAAAGCGCACCAGTGATCTGGAAAATGATTTGGCTTTGCAGGCAGGCGACATGATTTTGGTGCCGCGCAATCGCATCTCGAAGATTGAGCGATATGTCAGGTACGCGAGCATGGCTGCCTTCTTCGCGCCGCTCCTGTAATTCAAAAATGTTCCTGGTCTTCTCTATTTTGTTCTTTGTAGTTATGCAAAGTCGGGCACGAGCTTGAGATCTCAGATCTCAGATTTCAGATCTCAGATCCCAGATTTCAGATCCCAGATTTCTGATCTCAGATTTCAGATTTAAGATCAGACGCAACCAAATCAGCAATCAGCAATCAGCATTCCCCAATCGAATGACTCAGCGTTACGGACAACTGGCGAATTTCACACTCAAGGTCACCGATCTGCTTCTAATGATGGCAGCGCTCGGCCTTGGCATTGTGCTGAACTACGCTCCCGTAACTCCTCTCGCGATCTCGGACTATGCCGTCGACTTTCTACAGACCCGAGTCAAAGTCGGCAACGTGCTCCTGGTGGCAGTACTGCTGAGCACCTGGTACGTCGCGTTCTTCCTTCAGGGTGTGTATCGTTCGCATCGCCTCAGCGCGTTGCGCGAAGAGTTAGCGGAAGTGGGCCGAGCAATCTTCTTTTCCAGCGCGGCGCTCATGATTATTGCTCAGCTTGGAAAATGGCCGACGATAACAGTTTGGACCGCAGTTTCGGTTGGCCTAATCGCGCTCCTGCTTATCGGTGGTACTCGCGCACTGTTGCGGCTCAACCTTCGTCGACTCCGCTATCGTGGGCACAATCTGAAAAAACTAATCATTGTCGGCACTGGGAGTCGCGCCGAGTGGTTTGCCAAACAGGTTCTCAACCGGGCTGACTACGGCTACCGGCTAGTCGGCTATGTCGATAGCAAAACGCGCTTCAATAACAATGGGCTCAGTGCGGTGCCGTGGTTGGGCGATGTACCCGATCTGGCTCGTATCATCAGCAGCGAGATTATTGACGAAGTTTTTATCGCGCTGCCCATCAAGTCCCAGTATTCGCAAATCGAATCAGCGATTAATCTGCTCGAAGAGCAGGGAATCATGGTGCACCTGGCTTCGGATAACTTTCCGCACCGGCTGGCGCGTTCGCGACCGTGGGAATTCGAAGGCACGCCGCTTCTTTCGCTGCACAGCGCCCCTCCCGTCAGCTGGCGAACCGAAATCAAAAGGCTAATGGATGTCCTCGGCGCGGCGATTCTGCTTGTGCTGTTAATGCCCTTGCTAGTCGTTGTAGCGATTGCCATCAAGGTCACGTCTGAAGGACCAATTCTGTTTGTGCAGGAGCGCGTTGGCCTGAACAAGCGTCGATTCCGCATGCTGAAGTTCCGCACCATGAATCGCAATGCTGAGTCGCAGATGAAAGAAATCGAGCACCTCAACGAGAAAAGCGGCGCCATCTTCAAAATCAAAAACGATCCGAGGATTACAACTGTCGGCCGCTGGTTGCGAAAAACCAGTATCGACGAGCTTCCGCAATTAATAAATGTCCTGCTCGGAGACATGAGCATTGTTGGACCGAGACCTTTGACGGTCCGCGACGCCAACCTCATCGAAGAAGCCTGGCAGAAGCGTCGTTTCAGTGTGAAACCTGGGTTGACGTGTCTCTGGCAGGTGTCCGGGCGCAGCAACCTCTCGTTCGAGCAATGGATGAAATTGGATTTGGAATACATTGACAGCTGGTCATTGGTCCTGGATTGGTCGATTCTCCTGCGAACTATTCCAGCCATCCTTACCGCGCGCGGCGCGACCTGAGTACGACAGGCTGCCAGCCTGTCATTTCTGTCATGTCCCAAAGCCCAAAATCAAAACTGGGCGGCCTATTAATCACTTCACACGCTCTTCTCCAACGGAGCTTCAGGCTGGCAGCCTGAAGTACATCTGAAAAATCGACCCGATTCTGACTGTTAGTACTTCAGGGCGAGGAGTACACAGGTCTAAATGTCAAAAATCGCGTTAGTACACGATTACTTCATTCAAATGGGTGGCGCGGAACGAGTTGCCATGGCGATGCACGATTCGTTTCCGACTGCTCCGATTTTTACCACCGTCGCTTTGCAGCACCGGCTCCCCAAAGAGATGCGGGCTGCTGACATTCGCACCTCGATGATGCAGAGGCTGCCAAAGATCGAGCAGCGCTTTCGCCAGTACTTCATGTTGTATCCGCTGGCGATCGAGAGATTTGATCTAACAGCCTACGATCTGATCTTCAGCAGCAGTTCGGGCTACGCCAAGGGGGTGCGTCGTCGCAAGGACGCCATCCACGTTTGCTATTGCCATACGCCCATGCGGTGGGTGTGGCGCTACGAGGACTATGTCGCTCGCGAGCGCTTCAACGGCATCACTCGTTCGGCGTTGCCGCTCTTCATGTGGGGATTGAGAAAGTGGGACTTGCGCGCCGCTCGCCGGCCGGATTTCTACATTGCCAACTCCCAAACTGTTGCGTCCCGAATACGCGAGGTCTACGGACGCGATGCAGCAGTTATTCCTCCGCCGATCGACGTCGAGCGATTTCAAGTCTCGGATGAAGTAGATGACTACTACCTGATTCTGTCGCGCCTGGTTTCTTACAAGCGAATTGATCTGGCTATCGAAGCCTGCAAGCGACTGGACCGGCGCCTCGTGATAATTGGCGATGGCCCCGACCGAGCCCGCCTGCAAAAGATGGCTGGTCCACGAACCGAGTTTTTGGGCCGCCAGTCAGATCAACAGGTCAATCGATACGCGAGCCGCTGTCAGGCGTTGTTGTTTCCCGGTGAAGAAGACTTTGGCATGGTGCCGCTGGAAGTGAACGCTTCCGGACGGCCCGTGATCGCATTTCGAGCCGGCGGAGCCATCGAAACGGTGATTGACGGTGTGACTGGAGTCTTTTTCGAAAAGCCTCGAGTCGACTCGCTTATCTCGGCGATCGAAGATTTTGAAAGCCGCACCTGGCGATCGGCAGTCCTTCGCGAGCATGCCGAAAAGTTCGACAACAAAGTCTTTGCCTATCGGGTGCTTCAGTTCCTTGGTTCCGTAGCGCCATCGTCCTGCGTAGGAGATCTGCTGGCGGGAGCACGGCTGCTTTCGCGGAAGAGTACTGGATTGGTGTGGCCAACACCGGCGCTGGCCAGATGATTCGAGTGTTTTTCTAAATGAGCACTAACTACATTGCCGAGCGGTCGATTAGTCGAAGTGGGCCAGGACGAATTGTCCTCTGGCCGCTCGCAGTGTTTCCGTTGTCCGGATTTGTAGCTTGGGCAATCACCACTGGTGGTGAAGCGCTACGTTGGCTGGGGCTTGGCGGGCTAACCTCGGCAATGCTGCTTCCGCTGATTGTTAGCCTGGAAGCTGGCTTGATTGGCATGATGCTGTTCGAGCCGCTCCGAGGCTTCTTGAGACGAGCTCAATATCTTTTCCTGCCGTACACGGCAACCGATCCGATTCATATCCTGACGCCAATCGTGACTGTCGTTGCGATGGCTATGCTGCTCCGGCGACAACGCTTCGCGATTTTTCGCGCGTCACCGCTGGCAGGGCCGGTTTCCATTCTCGGGCTAATCTACTTTCTGGAAATCTTCAATCCGCTACAGGGTGGCATCAGCGTTGGGTTATCCGGAGCCTTGTTCATGCTGGTTCCAGTAGCCTGGTTTTATTTTGGACAGACGCTGCAATCTTCATTTGTGATGACGACCTACCGAATCATGGTGGTCGTTGGCATTCTCACTTCACTGTATGGCTTGTATCAGCTGGCCTACGGCTTCCCCGCTTTTGAACAGTATTGGATCGACAATACCGAGTTCTACAGATCGATCTCAGTCGGAAATGTGAAGCGCGCGCTCGCCACTTTCAGCAGCGCAGAAGAGTGGGGACGCTACATCGAACTCGCCGCCATCATGGCGTTCGGCTTCGTTCTGGGCGCAAAGAACAAATTCCGCAGCATCTCCTGGCTGCTTGCCGGAGCAGCGCTTAGCACGATGTTGTTGTTGACAGGCCAACGTACCGCAATGTTCGGATTGATACTTGGGGTTCTTATCTTCGTGTTGGCGGGCGCTCGTAACCTGCGAGCTATGACGTCTCGCTTACTCGTAATACTGATTCCCGCTGTCCTGATTGCGATACTCGCCAAGGCGCCAACAAATGATGACATGCTGAGTCACGGCGAAGATGAACGAATGGGCGCCGTGCTCTCGCACACCGCGAGAGGAACACTCAATCCCACCGAAGAAGAAAGCATGAAGGAGCGCATTACGAATTGGACTTTCCTGGCCACCGAATTGGTGCCTTATCGTCCTTTCGGCATTGGTCTCGGAGGAACATCGCTGGGCGCCTGGAGGTTCAATAGCGCTCTCGATTTGCCGCCAATTGATAGCTACTTCATATCAACGGTAATCACCTGCGGTCTTCCCACCGCGTTGCTGTTCATTTGGATTCTATTCCGGGCCACGCGGATGAGTTGGTCTTCTTATCGACGAGCGGAGGCCGGTTCTTCTCAAGCTCGGTTGTGGCGAGTTACCACCAGCCTGATGCCGGTTCTGATTCTGAACAGTTTCTTCGGAAACACTTTCACGCTTTATTCAGTTGCGCCAGTAGGTTGGTTGCTCGTTGGTTGGATTAGCGCGCAACAAAAGCGAGAGCAGATTGAGGTGTAGTTGAAATGCATTCGGTATTGGTCTACCACACGATTAGTCAACCAGCTCAGCCTCTCCCAGGCGATATCGATATTCCCCGACATCGCTTCGAGCAACAGTTGCGTTGGCTTTCGCGCCGGCAGAACGTGGGAAGACTCGAGGACACGCTTAGCGACAGCAACAAGAAGATCACCGCAATTACTTTTGACGATGGCTTTCGAGACAATTTGACCGTGGCGCTGCCGCTGCTCGAGAAATTCAATCTGCCCATGACGCTTTTCATGAGCGCTGCATTTGTTGGCCGCGATGGTTATCTCTCTCCGCAAGAGCTGCGCAGGATCGCCAGCCACCCGTTGGTAACGATTGGCGCGCATGGATTGTGGCATCGCCACTTTACGCAGTTGTCCGTGCCGGACGCTCGAGCCGAACTGCTTGCCTCGCGGAGTTTGCTGCAAACCATCACTGGCCAAAGTATCGATTACATGGCCTGGCCATTCGGCGAATGTAATGAAGAACTCGAGGCGCTAAGTCGGGAATGCGGTTATCGCGCGGCCTGGTCGGTTTGGAAAGGGTCCAACGACACTTACTCGCGTTGGCGGATACCTCTCGGGCGGCGCGACAACTTGCTTCGCTTTATTGCCAAGGTCTCGGGCGGCTACGGGTTAACGAAAGCCAAATGGCACCGCTACAAAGGCTTGAAGAAAATTCTCGAAGGCGGTGGGCCGGATTTACAGCCACAGTCCAACTAACGGCGAAATGAAGATTCTCTTCTACAACCATACGGGTCAGGTCAGCGGCGCTGAGCGCATGATGCTGATGATCTTGTCGCGTCTCGATCGCGACGCCGTTCAGCCCGTCGTCGCCTGTCCGCCACAAGGCGAGCTGACAAACGAGCTTTCGCAGCTCGGCATATCGCCGGAGTCCATTGCGCTTTTGGAAGCGAGATTTACCTGGAGAGTTGACCGGCTCTTTCGATATCTCAAATCGCTGGTCGCGGTCACGCTACATTTGCGAGAAATGGCGAAGCGCGCTTATCCGGACATCGTCCACGCAAACAGTATTCGCGCCGGGTTGGTTGCGACGATTGCGACGTGGCGGCTGCCAATGCCGGTCATCTGGCATTTGCACGACGAGTTACCAACCCATCCGCTGAGCTCGGTTATCAGGCTGTTGGCGCTGATGTCATCCCGCGCCAGATTTCTCGCGGTGTCACATGCGGTAGCGAAGAATTTCCGTGGCGCTGTAAAGCCTCTCGAAAAGCGGATCCGAGTCATTCTTAACGCGATTGACGAGAGTTGTTTCCAGCCTGACTCGCACACCCGCACACTAAAACGAGTGGAGCTTGGAGTTGAAAATTCTGAATGTGTTGTCGGAATCGTCGGTCAAATAACGCCGCGCAAAGGGCAACTTGAATTGCTGCGCGCGTTCGCGAATGTGTTGAAGGAGCTCCCGAAAGCAGTTCTGCTAATCGTGGGAGCGCCGCTATTCAATCGTGATCAGGATTACGCCGAGCAGTTGGTTGAGGCTGCTCGAAGACTGGGAATCGACGGGCGCGTGCGAATGCTCGGAGCTCGGAGCGACGTAAGCTCTCTGATGCAGGCCTTCGACTTGCTGATAGTCAATTCGAGCGTCGAGCCTTTTGGTTTAGTCGCCGTCGAAGCAATGGCGTGCGGAACTCCGGTAATTGCAACCAGGACCGGAGGCTTAGCTGAGATCATCGAACATGAACGGACAGCTTGGCTCATTCCACCCCGAGATGAGCGAGCGCTGGCTACAGCGATTATCACGCTAACCAATCGGCCGCTGCTTCGCGCCAGACTCGCCTCCCAGGCGAAGAAATCGCTGACGCCTCGTTTTTCCTGTTCACGTTACTTGAGAGACCTGAACGATTTTTACAGGTCATTAATTTCGAACCCGGTGGACGTTGGCTCGGTTGAACCAGCCAGTCGGCCGAAAGAAGAACAAAGGCTTGCAAGTGCTCGCTGAACAATTGAGTAAACAAATGGAAGAACTATCGGTTTTGCAGGTATCGCTGGAAATCGGTTTGGGCGGCGGTAGCGAATCCGTCGCTTTCGAACTGCATAGGACATGGCTGCAACTGGGCATTGATGCTTGCGCCATGACCAGTCTTACAACTGAGGCGGAAGCAGGCCAGGGCATCATGCTGGTGATACCGTGGCTCGCCTTCTTACGTCTGCGAGATCGCTGGCGCCACTTGATTACGTTATTGACGATACCGCTCTTCACGTTGGCAGCGACCTGGAAAGTCCGGAAGAATCGCGGCTCGCGAATAGTCTTGAGTCATGGTGATGTGTTAACCGGCGACGTTTGTGTGGTGCACGCGGTGAACCGGGCGGCGCTCGCTGAGAAACAAAGGTCAGGTTATTACGGTTGGCTGCTGAATCCCACAAATCTATGGGTCGCGTGGCGTGATTGGTGGATGCTTGGTGGCAGACGCTATCGCAAGGTCGTGGCGATCTCGGAGAGAGTTCGTCAGCAGTTGAAACATCACTATCACGTTCCTGACGAACAGATCGTCACCATTCCGAATGGAGTAAATCTAACCCGCTATCGTCCCGGAACTGAGGCGCTGAAGCAGGAGGTTCGTCGTGAGTTCGAGATTCCCGATGGCGTGCCGCTGTTGCTCTTCGTAGGAAATCAGTATCGCCTCAAAGGCCTGGAGTTTGCGATTTGCGCGCTCGCGAAGATGAACACGAAAGCGTTTCTCTTAGTCGTTGGTCGCGACGTGCCGGGACCCTTTGAAAAGCTCACCGATCAATTAGGGCTGCGCGACCGGGTCATTTTTGCAGGCTCACGAAATGATCTGCCGCGAATCTATGCTGCGGCCGACGCGCTTGTGCTGCCCACGCTGTATGAAACATTTGCGCTAGTCTGTCTCGAAGCCATGGCGTGCGGACTTCCAGTCTTTGCCACGAAGGTTGGAGGTATTGAGGACTATTTGACAGACGGTGACAACGGATTCCTGATTGAGCGAAACGCGGACGATATTGCCAGGAAGCTGGATCAATTTTTGAGCGATCCAAAGCTTCGTGCCGCCGTACAAAGTCGTGGTTTGGTTACCGTCAAAGATTACGGTTGGCAACAGATCGCGAGGAAGTATCTGAACCTGTTTGACGAGCTAATAGCAGAAAGATCGGGATCGGGATCGCCCTCAGCCAGGCAGCGCTGGAATTCGCCTGACCTGATGTTGGGCGAGGCTGGAGTTCCACTGAAGTAAAAATATGTCATCAACACCGAGTTCAAAAAATGGAGGACAGAGGATGCGCGTTTTGCGTATTGCTCATTCGAGCTTAACACCGGCCTTACGGCATAGAGAACGTGCGCTTGCTCAGCTGTACCCTGATGTCGACTTGCAAGTGATCACGACCGATCGCTGGCGCGAGGCAGAAGTTGAAGTGCAGGCGACTGAAGACGATTTGTTTCCCGTAAGGATTGCCAAACCTTATTTTTCCAAACATATTCAATTGTTCGCATACGATCCTCGACCAATCATTCGAGCCTTGCGCGAACATCAGCCGCACCTGATTGACCTCGGCCACGAGCCATACAGCATAGCTTGCGCCGAACTGCTGACTCTGTGTCGATGGTTTGCTCCACAAGCTCCCATCGTGATGCAGACCAATCAAAACATCATGCACAAGTATCCGCCGCCATTTAATTGGCTCGAGCAGCGCGCCTTCAGACACGTGGCGGCGGCATACGGTTGCAGTGAAACAGTTGTGGAGGTGCTGCGAGCCAAGGGCTTTGATAAACCAGCGCCGATTGTTCCGTTTGGTGTGAATACGGAGGCGTTTCGACCAGCCGCAGGAAATACCAGGCGTCGCACCACGCTCACGATCGGTTACGTCGGCCGCATGCTGCCAGGAAAAGGTCTTCCTGTCCTTGCCAACGCCCTCGCCCGAATCAAGGCACTGCCCTGGAAGTTGCTGGTTGTTGGTGACGGACCTGTCCGACCTGAATTTGAAGAAAAACTGCGCTCGCTGTCGCTCATTGATCGTGCTGAATTCACTGGCGCGATCGACTTTGACCAGGTGCCTAAGTACTTTCATGAGCTTGACGTGCTCGTCTTGCCGACTGAAACCACGAAGAGAATCCGCGAGCAATTTGGCAGGGTTCTGGTTGAAGCAATGGCCAGTGGCGTTCCGGTTATTGGTTCGACATGCGGGGCGATCCCTGAGGTTATCGGCGATGCAGGTTTGGTGTTTCGCGAGCGAGATGCAGAAGATCTCGCGAACGCGCTAACGAAGATTCTTACCGACGACCAATTGCGAGAACAGCTCATTGCCGCAGGCTCAAATAGAGTAGGTGAGTATTCGTGGGACAGGGTGGCGGAAAAGACTTACGCGCTCTACAAACAGGTTATGAGGCCGGCAAGGCGTTCCCTTACGGATCAAAGTCTGGAACTCGCCTGATTGTGAGCTATTCATGCTGAAACGAAATTTCAAACTGGTCTTTAGTACAAACGCCCTGATGCTTTCATCGGGTGTCGTCACCAGTTTGCTCAGCGCCTGGGCCTTAGGTCCCACTGGGCGTGGCGATCTATTCATCGTGCTGATGTGGCCGGCGATTTTTTCTATGTTGGCGCAGGTCGGATTGCCGCAGGCGTACCGGTACTGGACTGCAAAACGTCCCGAGTGCGTTTCGCCTTTGTTTTCGAACGCGATAATCTTCACCATCGTCGTCGGCTTAGTCACGCTCGTGGTCGCACAGCTCCTCATCCCTTATCTGATTGGCGAGCGAACTCCCGAAGTGTTGAGACTCTCTCGAATCTATCTGTTGGTTATTCCCATTCTGATGCTGACAGACTTGACTCGAGGCTTGTTGGAAGGCGCGCGCCGCTTCAAATGGGTAGGCGCGTTGCGGCTCATTCTCTTCTGTGTTCAGGTCGGCAGCTACATTGTCCTTTGGTGGACCGGCAGATTAACGGTAGCGGCTGCGGCTTATACCATGGTCATATCGGTAACCGCCTCGATGCTGTTGTCATTAGTTGCTGTGGTCGTTGAGCTCAAGCCAAATTGGCGTCCCGGATTCTCCGAGCTCAACATGACGCTGAATTATGGAATTCGAGATTATCCCGGCGTGCTCACGGAGTTCATAAATTGGCGTCTTGATCTGATGATGTTGGTTGGCATTGCCTCGAGTAGCGCCGTCGGGCTTTACGCGGTAGCGCTTCGCATCGCGGACATCACCAGCATCCTGGCATCTTCAGTCGGCGACGCTTTGATGCCCGAGGTCGCAGCTTCAGACGAGGCGGAAAATTCAACGAAGCTTCTGACTCGCAGCTTGCGTCTCACGCTGTATGCGCACCTTCTGATTCTTGTTCCGCTTTGGATTGCCAGTCCTTACATCCTGCGCTTTGCTTACGGCGAGGGGTTTGTTCCTGTCACCAATGTGCTCCGAATGTTGATGTTTGCTTCGGTGATGTGGAGCGCCGGGGCCGTGGTTATTAGCGGTCTCAATGGACTTGGACATCCCGGACTCAGCGCCATCGCGCGAATCACGTCAGCGCTGGTGATGGTGATAGCGTTGGCCGTTTGGCTTCCAACCAGAGGAATTCAAGGCGCCGCGCTGGCCTCGATCGCGGGTTACAGCACGATGTTCATCGCGGCGCTGTGTTCGCTGATGCGTCTGCGGCGAGTCACTCTCTTGGAGTGTTTGCGACCACGTTGGGATGACTTGCCCGAAGGTCTCAAGTCTCCAGCCTTCCCAACAAGGTTAGCGCGATTTTTGGGACGCGCCTCGAGCACTGAGACCGCGCGTAGCGAAGCATTACCAAACCCCGTGGATTAGTCTTGCCCGCCCATCCAGCCTCATGAACCTTCGTGCTTACATTCAGGCCTCGCTGCTCATTTGCTTCACGATTCAGTGCTTCGGATGCTCGCGAGCGGAAACCTGTACATTCCTGCCTCGAACAGCCACGCCTCAAACCGATGCGACGGTTGTTGCGGACGCCCTGGGCGTAAACATCAATTTCACCGATCCTCAACCTGACGAAGTGAAAATGATTAGCGAGGCCGGCTTTCGTTGGGTTCGCATGGATCTGAAGTGGGATCAGACCGAAACCGAAAAAGGGAAGTACGATTTCTCCGCTTACGATAGATTAATGACCTCGCTCGAACCGTTTCATATTCGAGCCCTGTTCATCCTCGATTATTCGAATCCACTTTACGATGATGACCATCCGCCGCGAACTGAGGATTCCCGACAAGCTTTTGCTCGTTGGGCAGTGGCAGCCGGCAAGCACTTCGCCGGTCGAGGCGTGTTGTGGGAAATCTACAATGAGCCGAACCATTCTCTATTCTGGCCCCCGAAGCCTAACGTCGATGAGTACATAGCCCTTGCTTTGACAGTTGGCAAAGCGTTTCGTGAGGCACTTCCAAATGAAAAGCTAATTGGTCCGGCCACGTCTGAAATCGATTTCGAGTTTGTCGAAGCTTGTTTCAAAGGAGGGCTGCTCGAGTACTGGTCGTTCGTTTCAATTCATCCTTACCGCCGCTCCGATCCTGAATCGGTAGCGTTAGATTACTGCCGGCTTCGTCACTTGATTTCCACATACGCGCCACGCATTGACAAGACCGGGACGGACCCAGCCCGGAAACAAGTCGAGATTATCTCGAGCGAATGGGGCTACTCTGATATCTGGCGAAACATGGATCCCGAGGTTCAGGGTAAGATGCTGGCTCGTTCAATGCTGACCAATCTCGGCAATGGTGTTGCGATCTCCATTTGGTATGATTGGCGGGATGATGGCTCAGATCCCAAAGAGCCCGAACATCACTTTGGGACGGTCTCTCGCAGCTATGTTAAGGGGCGTAATCCGGTCTATGAGCCGAAGCCGGCTTACCTGGCGGCTCAAACGCTGACGAAAATGCTTGGGCGCTCTCAATTCGAGAGCCGGATTGATACCGGCAATGCCGAAGACTACATCCTCCTGTTTGCGAAAGACTCGAAACTGACGGTGGCGGCGTGGACAACTTCGAGTCGTGAACACAAAGTCGTGATCCCCTTGCCTCGAGGCGAATACCGGCGCGTAAGCTTCAATGGTGGTTTCAGCGAACAGATGTCAGTCGATGACCAGGGTCTTAGAGTAACGCTGACGCAAGCTCCCGAGTACATTCAAAACGGTTCTGACTCACCGCAGGATTAAGAAGTCGCTCGCTCCTGTTGCAACCCCCAATGGTTGGTTTGACGACGTGCAGGGAATAACTTATCTTCAACACTCAACCGTCAATCCCTGAGGGCATTGGCGCCGTTGACATCCAGGGCTCAGGCTCCCCGAGCGCTTGCAGCTACGCCTACGGTCAGTCAATTCAATCCAGAGTCACAATCGTTTATGAGAATTGTAGTTCGTAATAAATCACGCATCCTCCTCCTGATTTTGTTATCAGCTTTCTGTTTTTTTGGAACTGGAAGTGAAGCTCAACTCACAGCCCCGCATTTGGATCGGTCGGCGAAAAGCGATGCCGAAGCGCGAAAGACAGAGCCCATTGACGAAAATGCAGAACTGCGTCGGACCTTTAGCTCGACAGAGATAGCCAATGTGCTTATCGAGCTCGATGGTGAGCCGGTTGTCGTTCATCAAAAGAACCTGCTCGGTCTCGAAGCTGCCGGCCAAAAAGTGGATCTGGAGGCGCCTCAGGCGAAGGCTTACGACGCTCAATTGACGATTCAACAGGAGAACTTCAAAGCTCTGGCGGGCAAGTTGTCGCCCAACATGCAGGTAATCGCCGAGCTCCGCACTCTCGTAAACGTTATTTCTGTCGAGGCGCCAGGTACCGAGCTCGCGGCCATCGCAACGCTTCCCGGGATCAAACGAGTCGTTCTGCGCAAGCAATACAAAGCTGTCATAAGTGCAAGTGTGCCTCTGATTAATGCACCCGCAGCCTGGACTAGAGTCGGAGGCTCCTCAGCGGCGGGGCAGGGAATGAAGATCGCTATTCTGGATACTGGCATCAACGTCACCAATCCGCTCTTCGCCGATGCCGGCTTTGTTGCTCCGGCAGGATTTCCTCGAGGCGATACGAACTTCACCAACAACAAAGTCATCGTCGCGAAAGTCTTTTTGCAGGGTGGAAGCTCGACACCTGCCGATCAAAATGGCCACGGTACTCATGTGGCTGGCATCGCCGCTGGAGATCTAAATACGACTTCGCCGTTAGCTCCACTCACGGGTGTAGCTCCGAAGGCGTTCCTGGGAAACTATCGTGTACTCAACTCGAGCGGCAACGGCACGGATGATTTTATTATTCAGGCTCTGCAGGCAGCGCTCGCTGATGGATTCGATGTCGCTAATCTGAGTCTAGGCGGCCCGGCAACCGCGACTCTAGGGTTGCTCGATCAAGCGGTTGAGAACGCAGTCGGGGCCGGCATGATCGTGGTGGCAGCTGCCGGCAACACTGGCGAAGGCGGCCCCGGTACCGTTGAATCTCCCGCAGTGGCGCCTTCAGCAATCGCGGTAGGCTCGACCAGCAATTCGCACACTGTAGGACCAGGCGCTCGAATGAGCGTAGCTGGGACTGTGCCCGCTAATCTCACGAACATTGGTGGCACGGTTGGGCAGGGTGGTACGGCTTCTTCCGCGCTCACAAATCCGCTTGGACCCGCGGCGTACCTGGAAGTAAACACGCTGGATAACAACAATCGAGGTTGTGCGGGGCTGCCTGCCGGGTCGCTGAGCGGCAAGATAGCTTTAGTCGAACGAGGAAACTGCAGTTTCGCAATCAAGGTAGAGGCAGCCCGTTCAGCTGGCGCCATTGGTGCAATCATCTACAACAAGGATGTGAGTGAAGGCGCGGATGGCGGCGATACGGTATTTCTAATTGATGTTGCTGGTCCACCGCAGGCTACGATTCCTTCTGTCTTTATTGGACGAACGAATGGTTTGGCTTTGCGCGATTGGGTGGCAACACATGCGGGAGCTCAAATAACTTTGACGCCGGTGCCGTTGATTGACCTTCCTAACCCAGCCGACGTGATTTCGACGTTTAGTTCGCGTGGACCGTCGCTGCTAAAAACTCTGAAGCCAGACATGGCGGCGCCGGGCGAGCAGATTTATTCCGGCGCTATCACTACACCTAATCCGGATGGCATTAGTGACGCGAGTGGTTTCTCATCCGCAAGCGGTACCAGTCAGGCTGCACCGCACGTTGCCGGTGGCGCAGCGCTGCTCAAGCAGCTACATCCGACGTGGACACCACAACAGATAAAGTCAGCCTTGATGAACTCTGCTAAGAATCCCGTTTTTGCTGACGGCACCCTGAGCTCGAACGCCGGCATACTCGACGCGGGTTCAGGTCGCGAAGATCTAAACCTGGCTTCTTCAGTAAACGCGACGTTTTCTCCTGCGAGTCTCAGTTATGGTTATGTAATTCAGGGAGCCCAGATGGGCCTGAGCCTTCAGGTTACAAATCAAACCGCGGGAGCAAACACTTACACAATTACGGTTCAGGATATAAACCCCGGAACTGGTGTAAGCGTCAGTCCAAGCCTCAATCAAGTCTCGCCGGCATCGGGTCAATCAAGTTCAGTAACAATGAACTTGACTCTGACAGGTTCAGCCGCAATCGGAGATCATACTGGGTATGTTGTGATAACTGACAGCAATAGCCAGGTCCTGCGAGTGCCGTACTGGGTTCGAGTTCAGACAGCGCCAACCATTCAATTCAACCAAAACATCTTTCCAGTGAGGGAAGAACCGCCGCCGCCAGGACTATTAGCGAAGGTTGCACAGATTTTTGTAACACGACAAGGAGACACGTCCGGTACAGCGACAGTGGACTTCGCGACGTCTGATGGCACCGCGAGTCAGCGGACGAGATACATCACTGCGCTCGGAACACTCACTTTCAATCCGGGGCAAAGCGTAAGAACCTTTAATGTAATCATCGTCGATAACCGCTATGTTCAGGACCTACAGACCGTGAACTTGACGTTGAGTAATGCCACCGGTGCAGCGTTGGGCTCGCCGATTCAGGCAACTCTGGAGATCGAAGATGACGAGGAAGCTGACGGAACTACAAGCCTGTTGGACGATCCGGAGTATTTCGTGCGCCAACATTACTTCGACTTTCTGAGCCGTACACCCGACACGGGCGGTTTTAACTTTTGGGTTAGCCAGATTACGGGACCGGGGCCGTGCGGAAATGCCCCGTGCATAACGCAACGGCGCATCACTGTTTCCAACGCCTTTTTCTTTGAACTGGAGTTTCAGCAGACAGGTGCTTACGTCTTTAGACTTTACCGCGCGGCTTATGGAAATAATCAACCATTCCCGAACCCGCGTCCCGATCCAAATTTCCCGAACGAGGAAAAGAAGCTGCCTAGTTATCAGGTGTTCTCGCGAGATCGGGCCAAGGTTATCGGTGGCAGCAACCTGGCACAGAAGCAATTGGATCTTGCGAATGTGTTCGTTGGGCGGCCGGAGTTCGTGACGAAATACCCCGCCAGTTTGGCTACCGCTCAGCAATTTGTTGACGCTGTGCTCGCGAATATTCAGTCAGACTTGGGTGTGAACTTGAGCTCGCAGCGTGACGCGCTGATTACGCTTTACGGTTCTGGCGGGCGAGGCGCAGTAATGTACCGGCTTGCGGACGACAACCTTCAGACTAATCCGATTAACAATCGCCCGTTGATCGACGCTGAATACAATCGCGCCTTCGTCGCGACGCAGTACTTTGGCTACCTGCGTCGTAATCCGGATATTGCGGGAATCATCTTCTGGCTGGGACAGGTGAACAGCGCGCCGTTGCGGGATCTGGCCAAACAGAACGCAATGGTCTGTTCGTTCATAACTTCAGCTGAGTATCAATTACGTTTCAGCCCCGTGGCGCCACATTCAAACGCGGAATGCCCGCAGTAAGGAATGTACTGCAGGCTGCCAGCCTGCAGTTACTCTCGCAGAATTCCAGTCTCGTTGCTCGCGACAGGGCTGGCAGCCTGTCGTACTTTTAGTTGATGGCTTCGGTGGCGGGCATTTCAGCCTCTTCCTTTTTCTTTCGCCACATTCCTGCGATCTGGTGAGCCTCAGCCTCGGTCATGTTGTCATAAATGTCAGCGTTGTTGTTTATGACGCCGTCTTCAAGTTCACAAACTTCCCAGTCAGGCGCGGTAGGGTCGGTACCGGCGCGCCCGGGCTTTACCCTGATCAGATATGAAATCTCAGGCGACTTCTTTTCGTCGTCCATTCTTATCTCCCCTCAAATTAATTAACTGTCAATCAAGTTGGCGTCGTAAATTTATCACACGTTCGCCTTGCCTCGGTAATGCGACGAAACCATCCACAGATTACGCCGATTACGCAGAAAGGGCGGAGAGCAAAGGGCGCCTTCCGTACGTAGCTCATACTCGGCCACAGATGAACACGGAGTAACACAGATCTAAAATTTGGATCTATTCAGACCCGTTATATCCGTGTTCATCTGTGGCCCAGAATCTAAAGCGCTCACCGCTCAGTCAGCGTCCGCGTGAGTCAAGTTGCCGTGAACCAGGTGTGAATTAGAACTGTCGCGCGCAATCTCAACGTGGCACGTCGAGGGCGGGATTCCTTACGAAGAATCCGCCAGGTATCAGCCTGAAGCCGACGTGCGTGACGGGCATCACCGGCCATTCCTCAGGACGCGGAATATGCGTTATCCCCATCGTGTACCAGACAACGACGTCTTTGTTCACGAGCGATTCATTGTTCGCCACCCAACGTGGTAAGCCGTCGCCTCCACGACTTTGATTCGGGTAAACACCGGCGGCATTCATTTCGTCAGCGTTATAGCGTGTTGCCCAGAAATGGTTGTTTATGAATCCCGCGCGCTGGCGCACTTGAGAACGGGGCGACACGTAAGGCAAAGAGTTTGGTCCGGGAACGAGTATGTAACTGCTGTTATGCCCAAGCGCGTTGCGAACTGTTGGATTAACCACCAGCCAGGTCCGCGCTGACTGCATGTTCATTTGCCGCTGCGCCATCCGCTCGGTAGCCATCTCAGTCTCGTCCATTACCATTCCGTTTAGATTTGGATTTCCAGGCCCGGCCGGTAATGCCCGTGTATTCATTTCATGAACCGAGTTGTTGGTTCCATCAACATCGAAGTCAAGGCGGAAGTTGAAGAAGTGTTGATGATGAGGAGCGACTACGTTCGAGGCTACGAGGTGACCCGAGTTCGGATGGCCAGGATGCGCAACGACCTTGGTTTCTCGAACGCCTTTGGGAAGCATGATACCGCTCAAGGCAGCGTCAACTTCCAACACGCCATCCTGATGAAAGACCCAGTTAATAGCGTAGTCGTAGTTTCCGATTGTGGCGATGAACGAGATTACCAGTTCCCGCGCCCGGCGCGATTCATTTTGTTCAGAATAGGATTCATAGTGTTTCCAGAGCAGGCCGCCGTCGCGCTCGTAGATCGTGACGGCTCTTTCCAGAACATAAGGTTGGCCATTATCGCCGGCAAACGTGGCGTCGATCATCGTAGCGTTTTCGGGCGCATCGGTTTTTGGCTCGATGGAACTGGCGAGCCTGCCGACGCTGTACTCGCCGACATCAAACGCGCTGCGCCAACGCCAGGTCTCGTCGGTATCGCCGTAGGGCACGACCATCTCTGACAGAGCTGCGCGATAAAGGATGGGCCGCACTCGACCATCATCGTCATAGCCGATGGTGTGCAGCACGAGGCCTTCGCGCGGGTGCATCGTGTAACGGAAGTGCCACTTTTGCCAGCGAACATCCTGTCCGTTGATTTGAAAACTAGAGCCGTCGGGTTGCGTGATGGAGAGCGTCTTGGGCGGCTCGCGCCGGCCCGTCGATTTCTCATCCAACTCCTGCGTTGTTGGTGCAATGGGAATGACGCCGGTGTCGACGACTTCGATCACCTTGTCATTATTCATGTCCACGAGCGCGACCACGCCCTCGATAGGTTTACCGTAGAAGTTAATAGAATCAGCCTTCAGATAAGAGAGCGCGCGCAGCAATCTTTTCCCCTGATGACCTGCGCGGACTTGTCCCACGGCCCAGCCGTCGATTTGGACTTTCTCGAAATCAGTGATGCCTCGCTTTCGCATGGCAGCCTGCCAGCGCGTATCAGCTTTTACGATGCCAGGGAGAACTTTGTATTCGGAGTCAGTAACGAGGGGCTGAACACCCTTGATTTGATTCCAGGAAAGCAGCTTCTCACTTTTCAGATCGACGACGGCTTCAAAGGTGCGGTTGTTCTTGCGATCGAGCAGCACGGCGAAGGCCTGGCGTTCAAACGATGTCCCCGGTCGATAATTTAGAACCTCGGCTTTGGCAGGTTCTTTGAGAACGATTGTTGAGAAGAGGGCTTCGCTCGGAAATTGTGGTGCTGCACTGAGCACTCTCGTCGCCAGCTTAATTTCCTCAGCCGTGAGCGAGTCAAGCGGATGCGACGCCTGCGCAAGTCCTTGCTGCGATATCGCAACGACGAAAGTAATCGCAACCAGGGCGTGCGCCCATGACCGAAAAACAGTCGAATGAATCATGAAGTTTTGTCTCCCAGCGAGTCCGAAGTTTCTACAATTTATCGGGCGATGACCATCTCTCGAGCGGTTTCCTCTCATTCACGCCTCTCATTCACACCCCTCATCCACACCTCTCATTCACACCCCTCATCCACACCTCTCATTCACACCTCTCATTCACACCTCTCATTCACACCTCTCATTCACACCTCTCATTCACACCTCTCATTCACACCGGGCTTCAGCCCGGTGTAAGAATAAGTCGGACATTCTAACCGTTTTAACGGTTTCCAATACAGACTAAGGACCGCTGCGGACTGGAAACCGTTAAGAACGGGTTAAGACTCAACGCAGCTTTGCCCGAAAAGTCTTAAATCCCACCTGCGGGAGCTGGTGGATGGTTTCAATTTCAACCTACAACAAGAAAGTTGCGATTGGTTCTTGAATCCCCTCAGCCGCAGCTGAGGGATGTTTCAAGTGCGGCCTCATTTGCAATCTACGCCGGAAGTAGGCAGGACTTGAACCATCCGCCAGCTGCCGCAGGTGGGATTTGAGACTTTTCGGGCAAGCTCCTCAAAGCTAAACTTCGACGCCGGGCCAAAGCCCGGTGTGAATGTGATGAGTCGTTCTTTACCGTCCCTATACAATTCTTTATAGTCATTTACGCTTTTTCGTAGGCGGCTCTGCTAAACTCTGCCGCGTTTACCCGTCACTCCCTGATTTGACCTCTGGATTTTAGGTTTCAGTTCGAACACGAAAACCAGAGAAACGACGAACCCGGACTTTATTCTGAAGGAGAGTTTTATGAAGAAGACTGTTTTTACGCTTGGCTTCGTAGCGGCCATGATTTTCGCCTTAGCTGTCAGCGCCGCAGCGCCGACCAGCTTTGCCGGCACCTGGACTTTGGATAAAGCAAAGAGTACCGGCCTCGATCAAAGAATGCAGAACGCTGAAAGTGTTCAGTGGGTTATTACTCAGGACGACAAGCAGATCTCAATTGAATCGAAAGTAACCGGCGGCCAGCCCGCCGGCGGAGGCCCAGGCGGTCCCGGCGGCGGTGGTGGCGGCGGCGGACGAGGTGGGGGAATGGGCGGACCACGCTCCTACAATCTCGATGGCAAGGAAGTGACCACCGAAGCCGGCAATGGAACTTCGACAATGAAGGCGACCTGGTCCAGCGATGGAAAGGGTCTCGAGCTTTCCAGCGTTCGCGCTGGCAACTTCAATGGCAACGATTTCAAAGCGACCACGGTGGACAAGATGTCGCTTTCAGCGGATGGCAAAGTGCTGACCGTCAAGCGAACTGGTGAAAGTCCGCGTGGCCCAGTGGACATGACGCTCGTCTTCAACAAGCAATAGTCAAGGTAGCTTAGACTTCAGTCTGAGCAAACGTTGAATGCTAATCACGTTCGTGAGTAACAAAGAACTCAGAGCGAACTCAAGCCAGTTCCACTCAAGTTGAATGTCAGTGACTTGAGTTACGACTCTGGTCGAATGGTTCTGCGATTAATGCGTATCACGACGCTATGAACAGACTGAAGTCTGTTCTACGTTACAGCCAGTCGCGAGTCATATCGCACCATAAGGCAAGGCCTCGCCAGGAATTGAAGCGCGAGTAAAAGCGCGCGATTCTCTTGTCCGAGGCCTTTCGTCCGTTGTTTCGAACTTTGAAGAATTTTGCGCGCGTCCACGAATCAAGCGCCAGCCCATCGTAACGACCAAGGAGCTTGAGTAGATTCTCAGCCGCGTAATCTCCGACTCCCTTCACGACTTTCATCTTCTTGATCAATTCCGGCGTGCTCAGCTCGCTCGTTAGCCATTCACTGACGTTCAGTTGTCCGCTGGCCACGCGTTCCGCCAGCTCCTTTAGATAAGCCGCGCGATAACCTGCACGAACTTCATTGACGTAAAACTTCAGCGGCATGAGCGCCATCGCCTCGGGCGTGGGAAAAGTACGCCGGCCATCTTTCGCTTCGCGGCCAAGGCTATCGACCAAACCCGTGACCATCTTCTGAGTTAAGGCCCAGGAGCAATTCGTCGTGCAAATCATCTTGACCAAATCTTCAAAGACGGTTGGCGAACGCAACATTCGGCCGGCGCCTTGATCCGCTATCCAGGCAAACTCCGGATGAGAAGACATGGATTTGTAAAAAGGCTTCATATCGTCATCGAGTCGAAAGATATGACGAACATCACGAATGACCTTTTCGGTTGCAGTCTTACTTAGGCGCGCCGATGTATCGACGCGAAGACCGCGTTTGTTCCCGGTGATAGCTATTGAGATTGGCTTCGTGTCACCGAGATCAATCACTCGTTCAAGTTTCCAACTGTCCTGATCAAACCTGAAAGGAAGGAGCTCGCACCATCCATGGCTTATCATGGTGCGTTGATAGTTAAAGTTGCGGGGGGTCGCAATCGAAAGCTGCATGTTGGTGATGATTATTGTTGGATGATTTCGAGATGAATTACTTGTCGCGTCAATTATCAGCAAGGTCTGCCAACTACGCAAACACAGAACGGGTCAGTTGCTGCATTTGCGTGTTGATCGCATCCTTTGGAGTGCGCCGACCTGTCGGAGCTTTCGTCGCTGCGACCTGTCGCAGCAAGTTGTCGAAAACAGCCTATTATCAAGCCTGCGGCGTCGAACTGCCGCCGTGGCGAAAGCGATGACAGGTCATCGCACTCCAAATTAGGTCACGACTCGGTCAAGCTGAATCTTGACAGCTACGTCTTCGGAGACTAGACTGGGTTCACGTTAAAAACAATATATGGATGGCTGTACTTGTGCCACCCTCTAACACTTGGGACGGGCGCGAGAGAAGAGTTCAACACGGAGCTCTCAACAGTTGAATCGATGACTTAAGCATCGCATCCAAAAATGAGTCGGAGCTTTCCGGCACGCGTCTGTCGCCCCACTGGGTTATTAGCAAGAGCTACCTGGATGGGGCGATGTCGTATCTATGAGGCTGAGAGATCGGCTACCCGCGAAAAGCCATTTTCCATTCATCATTTTCCAATTCTCATCTACCATTGATTTTGGCCCAACGCCCTAAAAACGATGACAAATGAGAATTCGAAAATCAGTAGTGTCCCAACGTTAGTCGAACAGGATCAATCACTTGGCGACAGCCTTCATTGGAAATCAGTAAACGGTCGCTGAAAAAGCACAAAATGCAGAGGGTTTATGCCGTCACCTTCTGATTATTGAGAATGCAAATGTGTAGATTTGAAAGGCAATATTTGGCGCTGCGTTTTAGTTTTTGCCACATATTTGACCTACAAACCGTTTTTGATGCCAAGCCGCGACCAAAACCATTTTAGAGATCTAATGAAAATTGAAATCGATCCCGACGGATTTTCAAGCTAAGTCGATCAAATTCAACAAGATGCAACCAATCGATCGATCAACGTTGGGACAGTACTGATTTCCCATTCATCATTTCCAATTCTCATCTACCATTGATTTTGGCCCAACGCCCTAAAAACGATGACAAATGAGAATTGGAAAATGATGAATGGAAAATCTTGATCGGTCGGCCTAGTGGAATAACTCGTCTTTGGTAGCGTCATCACCTCACATAGATCGGGTTAGAAATAATCCACGGCTGATCACCAACTCGATTGGGCAACTGCGGCAGATAAACTTCAATTCGATAAACACCTTTCTCATTCACTTCAAATTCGGTATTCAGGTGTCCTGTCTGCTCGTTGACTACTCGTCCATCTCGGAATAGAAGCACTCGACTAACCACTGGCGTGCTGACTAGCAGCCGAGTGATAGCATCCAAAGCCATCTCATCGCCCTGGGTTTTCAATCCGGCGCCGTTTTTTCCAGCAAAGCGGAAGCCCGACGTATCGCCGAAAATGTCGAACCCGATAAAGCAGTGACCTTCACGTATCGCCGCCTGCAATGATTCCGAATTCATAACCTGCCCTTTTGGAATTAGCACATGCATGCGCACGAGTCGAAAGCTTCGTTCATAGGGGTCGAGCTGAAGACCCAACAATTTCTTGCCTGCGGAATCGTTCAACGTCAGACCAACATTCGAGTGGGCATCGTTCCCGGCAGTCGCGACGAGCCGGCGACCGGTTTGTGCCAGCGCCGCGTCCCAAAGGGTTAAGTTCTCCGCAGGCCGTTGATAGAAATTTGCGAACAACAGCTCCGGAAAACTGCGATAAGACCACAGTCCATCGAAGAACATGACGACCGGTTTGATCTGGCGAGAATTAGTAAATAGGTTGTACACCTCAACGCCGTCGTATGCAGGGCTCCGCCAATCATGGAACTCTTGCGGGTAAGCAACGAAGGTCGCTTCATTAAGCACTCTCATAGTGCCAATAAAGTTCATATCGAATCGTCCGGCATCCGTTGCAGCCCTGGCGCTCCCGGGCACGACCAGGAATCGATCGCCGTTTTCGCGCGCGACTTCGTTTCCATTCAGAAAAAGGATCCCACCGTGCTCTCCCGACAGCGTCATGGCCGCGGTGTCGAAATCCTTCGAGGTGTGTTCGCTCATGACGACAAAGTTCAAATGATTCTGCTGAGCCGCGGCAATAATCTCGTCGAAGGTACCGCTACTATGTCCTCCCAAAAATGAATGGACATGCATTACCCCCACGTACTCTGCAAAAGTATCGTCAGGCGTGTTGGTGACTCGCTGCGAGTTGAGTTGAATGATTGCTGCTTGAAGACGCTCGAGTTTGTAGCGCCGGTAGGCGAAGGGCGCTTGTGAGAGGACAAGCAGGATTAACAATCCCAGGAAGATCTTCTTCCAGCGTTTCATGATTTAAGACGGAGCTATTAATCTTCGAAATCGACGGAGACCACATGTTCACTGATGCTGCGGCCAAGAGTCGCTACTTTCTCGTGATCGGGATGGACGGTGTAAGTCTCGAGCGCGGCGCGGTCCTGAAACGTTGCGACCAGACCCGTATCGTAGGATCGTGGCAAGTCTAAAACATCAAAGCCCACCGTTAAGCTTTCGACTTCAGAAATCACGCTAGCGAGTCGGCGCAATTGCGTCACATGTTCTTCGCGAATAGCTTGTTCAATCTCCGTTTTGTATTTCCAGACCACGATATGAGTCAACATTAGCGTCCTCAGTTCTCGGCGTTTTGATTTCCATTCGCGCCTGTCTCGCACCATCTTCTGGTGACATCGTGTCTGAACTCGAAGAGCTTCTCGAGCCGCGCTTGAATCATGAACGGCGCGGCCCAGCGACCGATAAAGCCGAACGGAGGTTCATAGTCTATTTCGTCCCTGAGGATAGCGCCATCTTCCGACTGCCTGATTAGGTGCTGATGACGCCAGCGGCGAAATGGCCCCTCGAGCTGGATATCCTCAAACATGCGAGGAGGATCGTAAGCAGTATGCCTGGCGACCCAGCGAGTTGTGAACGGGCCCACCTTCGCTTCAATGATCGTCAGTGAGCCTATCTCCGAGATTTTTGCGTGTGTAATGATGCGCGACTTTTCCCGGGGTGGAGTTAATAGCTCGAGCGCGTTGGGTTGTTCATGAAAGGCAAACACGAGCTCAGGCGTGGCGCGGATAAGAGTCTCTTTGATGAATTGCATCCCCGGTTAAGAAGCTAAAATACTGACTCAGCAAGATCACGCTGCCCGTACGTACATTCTCGGCCACAGATGGACACGGAGTAACACAGATCTAAAATTCGGATTTATTCAGATCCCTCATATCTGTGTTCATCTGTGACCTAAAATCTTATCGTACCGCGCAGTCAACCTCTGCGTGAGCCAAGAATGTTATTGCCTGGTTAGACTGCGTCGTACGTAACGCAGCAGTTTACTTCAAGTAGCGATCGAACCAGCCGAGGGTGCGCTGGACCGCATCAACGCGATGACGTGGTTCCTGCAGGCCGTGACCTTCGCGCGGGTAGCGAACCAACACCGAATCGATCCCGCGTCGTCTCAAGGCAACGTACATCTCTTCAGCTTGAGTGATGTGAACATCATTGTCCTGCTCGCCGTGAATGAACATTGTGGGCGTCTGCACTTGCTTCACGTAACGAAGCGGTGACCATTGCCAAAGCAAATCGAAGTTGTCCCAGGGAAATCCGCCAAAGTCCGCGTGAATCAAATCCTGATATAGCGAAGTTGAATAGAAGCTGATCAAATTGCTCAGGCTGGCAGCCGCTACTGCCGCTCGGAACCGCGGCGTTTGAGTAATTATCCAGTTGGTCATGAAGCCGCCGTACGAGCCGCCCGTAACTCCCAATCTCTCCGAATCGATCCATGAATTTCGTCGTAATACTTCATCAACGCCGGCCATCAAATCCTTGTAATCGCCGCCGCCCCATTCGTTCACGCAACCGTCTGTAAATTTCTGACCATAGCCGCTGGAGCCGCGAGGATTGAGAAAAAGCACGCCATACCCGGCCGCTGCGTAGACCTGAAATATAGGATTCAGCGCCCAGCCCGACATTCCGTGTGGTCCACCATGAATGCTGAGAATCAAGGGATACTTGCGCTCAGATCGAAAATCCATCGGACGGATCAGCCAACCTTGAATTCTGGTGCCGTCGAAACTTTTGTAGGTGACCTCTTCCGGTGCGACGAAGTTTGCAGAGCGGACCAAGGCTTCGTTGTGTCTGGTCACGCGATGCGCATCGAAAGGAGTGCCTTGCAACCAAAGTTCGTTTGGCCAGGTTGGAGTGCCTAGCGTGAAGGCCAGGAGCGCTCCGCCACTCGGGTCATCCGTGCCAATGCCCGGCAGCTTTTTTTGCGCGACGCTGAAGTTTCCCACCTGGTACTGGTTGCTTGTGGACCTGCGTCCGCTAATAGCCGGCGGCACAAAAAGGGATTCGCGTTCAAATACGTAACCAAGAATCTGTCGCGCTTTGCCACCCGAAGGAGCCACACTGAAGATCGTAGTGCAGCCCTGGTCTCCAGCTTGAAAAAAGATAAATCGGCTATCCGAAGACCATCGAGGGTTCCGAGCTCTGCGATCGAGATCGGCAGTTAGCTCGCGGCCGCCGCCGCCGGCAGCATCAATCACCCAAACATGAGTGTCCTCAGCGACGCTGTCGATAGTAGTCACGTCGCGCTTCGTGGCCGTGTACGCGATCGACCGGCCATCGGGCGACCATCGAGGCTCATACTCGCAGCCTTTCGTCATGGTTATCTGACGAGTTTGTCCATGAAGGTCGACTGCGAAGATATCGGAATTATTGTTCGCGTCAGGATCGGGCTCATGGTTTGAAAGATAAGCGACTTCGTCACCTTTGGAGCTGAAGCTGACTGCGTGATCGTAAAAGGGACCAGACGTGAGCTGGCGCGGTTCGGGATTCTCGACATAAGTGAAGAAGATGTGCGAACGCCGTCGATCCGAGAAAGAAGTTCGAGACTTGAATTGCAGGCGCGTGATTACTCGCGGATCATCTTTTCGCTCGGCCTCGGCGGTGCTGTCCGGCTCTTCAGTGGCTGAGCAATAAGCGATCATCTTGCTATCCGGCGACCAGCTGAATACGTCACCTGCATAAGTGACAAAGAAGTTGGTCTGCTGAAGCGGAGCCAGGAAGCGTGGCTGACGTCGCTCGAGAGTCACGACCCAAAGGCCGCTAAGGCCATCATGCTCGGCGAGGAAAGCGATACTCTTACTGTCCGGAGACCAGCGGGCAGTCGACGCGAACCAGCCCGGAGGCAACAAGCGATTCGGTGGTTGTCGTTGGACAAAGTCTGAAGGTGAAGTGGTTGTCGGCGTTGTCGTGGTCGAGCGAGGCTCGAAGCTGGCGCGCAAGAGCCACAACGTCGAACGACTCTGATCGCCTTCGACGGCGCCGACCGTGTAGACAACCCATTCCGCGTTCGGAGATATCTGCGCATCGCCAACGTTATTGACGCGAAGTATGTCCGCGGGTGTTAAGGCGCGTCGGGATTGCGCTGAGGCAACAAGGCCAAGCAAGGACAAAACGAAAAGCAGTTTCCCGCAAAGGCGCAAAGGTGCAAAGAAAACGTTTAGACTCTTCCCTTTGCGTCTTTGCGCCTTTGCGGGAAAGTTCTTATTCCGGTAGTCGATTGACCACTCTGCGAATCCCATTTTTGATTAACTCCACGTTGAAATTGATTAGTAGGCCGAGATGCATGTCCGTTATTCGGAGGTACGTTTGCAATTGCTTTAGATGGACTGGTGCGATGGCGACGATGGACTTCACTTCAACGATCAGCTTTCGGTCTATGATGATATCGGGACGAAAACCTATATCCAGTTTTACGTCCTCATAAACTACGGGTACCGGTAGTTGGGTTTGGACGAAAAAGCCTCGACGCCTCAACTCAAAGGCAAGAACCGCTTCATAAACGTGCTCCAGCAAACCCGGACCAAGAGCTCGATGAAGCTTCAATGAAAGATCGACGACAATACTTGCGATTTGGTTTTCGGTCATGAACCACCTCCATAAATCAGAAGGTGGCTGATTTAGAAAAAAGTTGAATTGTGATGCAGGCGAATTATCCCGCAAAGACGCAAAGCTGCAAAGGAAACCTCAACGGAAAGCCCAACGGAAAGCCCAACCCCATTGTGGGAATCCGAGAATCCTCTTTCTCTTTGCGCCTTTGCGGGAAACTTCTTATGCCGCAGCCCGCAAAGACGCAAGCTCCAAAGGAAGAAACCGGGTCACCTCAATATCCGCAGCTGATCGTTCAGGAGTTCCCAGACTTGGCGCACGTGTTTTTCAGTTGTGCGTATGTTTCCGATTGAAAGCCGTAGCGTGATTTTGTCGTTCAGCTTCGTGTGCGAAAGTAACGCCTGTCCCGTCGCATTAACGCCGTGCATGATAGCCTCGTTCAAAGCGTCCAATCGCTTTGCCGGATCTTCCTCATTCTCAGCTCGACAGGCACGGAAACAAACTAAGCCCAGTGACACAGGCGCAAGTAACTCCCAGTCCGCTGACTCTTCGACCCACGATGCGAACAGCCTGGCGAGCCGGCAGTGCTCGCGAATCCTGGCAGCTAAGCCGAGGTGTCCGAAGTAGCGAATGACCATCCACAGCTTTAGCGCCCGGAAACGCCTGCCGAGCTGAATGCCATAGTCTGATCCACTTCGAACCTTCGCTTGCTCAGGCGTGCGTAAATATTCCGGCACGAGTGAGAAAGCACGTCCCAACAAATCCATGTGCCGGCAGTAGAGGACTGACAGGTCGAAGGGAGTGAACAGCCACTTATGAGGATTTGTTACGACAGAATCTGCGCGCTGGCAGCCGTCAACCAGGTATCGGAACTCAGGAACGACTGCAGCCGAGCCCGCATAAGCCATATCCACGTGTAACCACATCACGTTTTGCTCGCAAATCTCGATAAGTGCCGAGACCGGATCAATGCTGGCGGTAGAAGTTGTGCCAACAGTAGCAACCACGCAGAACGGCAGGTAACCGTTGCGCTTGTCTTCCTCAATTGCGGCTGCTAACGCAGCGGGGTCCATCCTGAATTCTTTATCAGTTGGAATTTTTCGCAGCGCCCGTTGGCCAAGTCCCAACGTGATGATTCCTTTATCGATTGAAGAATGGGAATGTTCGGAAGCGTAAACGCGCAAGAGCGGCAAATCAGGCCGGCCACTCATGCCTTCCTCGCGAATTCTTTGCTCAACTCCTTCTCGAGCCGCTGCGATTGCATGCATGCTGGAAACCGACGCGGTATCGTAAATGATTCCAGTATAGCCGGAGTCCAAACCCATCATCTGTCGCAGCCAGTCGAGCGTCACTTCCTCGAGTTCGGTCGAGGCCGGCGAAGTGCGCCACAACATCGCCTTGTTATCGAAAGCGGCTGCAAGCATTTCGCCCAGAATTCCAGGCGCTGAAGTCGAAGTGGCAAAGTAAGCAAAGAAGGAAGGATGGCTCCAATGCGTCAGGGCCGGGACAATCAGGCGCTCGACATCCGCGAGAATGTCGGGCATGGACTCACCTTGCTGTGGCGGCGCGGTGGGAAGTTGAGCTTTCAAGTCTCCCGGCTCGATCTGTGCCAGCACGGGACGATTCTCAATGCCGTCAAAGTAATCGCTGATCCAATCTACGACTTCATGTCCGAAGCGTCGAAATTCCTCCTTCGACATGTCGCCGAGTAGTGGAACAGTTTTGTCGTGATCTGTTGGGTTCATTTCTAATTTGCGGCTTGACGCCGCACAGTGGGAAAAGGCTCTGCCTTTCCGGTTAAGCTTACTCTGAATCTTTTGAGGCTATGCCTCGGGCATTGGGAGGCGCAGCCTCCAAACTTTATTCAACTCTCCGGAAAGGCACAGCCTTTCCGCACTGTGCAGCGGCAAAGCCGCGCGACACTCGCTTTCTTAAGGCTCACTACAAATTCAGGTAATCGCACTCTAATTGCTCGCGCCCAGGCCGTGTGTTTGCTTGCAGCGCTTGCAGTATGTGGCTGGCGCAGCATTATCAACTCGATGCTTGACCGGTTTGAGAGTCTTCAAATAAGCGAATATGGCTTTGAGATCCTCGTCCGTCATCTTGCTGTAAAACCACCACGGCATTGCCGGGTTCATCTGCCGAGCGCCGACCTTGCCATCGCGTATAGCGTGCACGAAGAGCGCCTCATCATAATAAGAGATACCCGAAGCGTCTGGCGTGATGTTGGCGCTCGCGACCACGCCAGTTTGTAGACTGAAGACAAACCCACCCGCAAAATCCAAACCGGCAATTGGCTTACCGTCTTCGACTGGAGTGTGGCAATCAGCGCAGCTTCCCATCCGCGTGAGGAAAGCGCCACGCAGCGCCGGCGTCGATAAATCGGATGCCGGCACAGGAGCGTTGATGGGCTGCGGTAGGCTTCTTATCAAATACTTTTGAGGAAACGGAATGTCTGACAGTGGAAGCTGATTTCGCACCGCAGGAATTGAGCGAATGTAAACTATGACTGAAGCGAGATCCTCATCCGACAGTGTTCGATAATTCGGATAAGGCATGACCGGAAATAAAGTCCGACCGTCATGACCAATGCCTTCGCGAATAGCCCGCGCCAGAGCGTCGTCACTCCAATTGCCCGCGCCGGTTTCCTTGTCAGGCGTGATATTAGGCGCTACCAACCAGGGCAAGTTTGCATCGGCCCAGTGAGTGCCGGCGCCTTCTCGATTCGCAACAGGCGGCGCCCCCGGTTTGCGCGCCTCGATTTCCGAATGGCAACCAAGACATCCCATCACGGCGTTGACCAGATACTTACCTCGCTCAAGTCGCGCCGGAGTGGGCTCAAAGCGCCGATCACTCAAAGCCCTAGCGCGAGGGCCAATAAACGGCCGCCAGCCAATAGTGAATGTGATCAAAAAGATAATAACGATGAAAGAGCACGCTGCTATTACCACAAGGATACTACGCCGTACCGACATGCAGACTCCAACAGACGAGTGCGGTGGAAGAACTTAGACCGGTGACTGCAAGTTCTTAAGCTATTGAGGTTGAGAAAGTCAATTTCGCTCCCTCAATTAGCGAACGGGATGCGGAAAAACTTCTGTGAACGTTTGGGGTTTGGAATCATCGAAGAGTCCCGACAACAACTTAGGCGATCTTTCTGATCGCATATCTTGCGGGTCGAGAATTGGTAGCTTCTTCCCTGAGAGTGAGAGTTTTGTTTTTAGACAGGAGCCTCAACGTGTCTCTCAAACTCTCACCGGTTACCTTGGTCGCGAAATGCGGATTCGTTTCCTTAAGCCGTCTCATAACATCGACTCGATCAAAAACTTCAGGAAGATCTGGGAGTATTTCTTCGACGGCCTTTCGAACTCCGCGAACACGCGGCTCACGTCCGCGCAGGTCGACTGCGGTCAAATCACTCGACAACGAGTCACGCTCTTCGCGAAGCATCGCTAGAACCGTTTCCAGGGCTTTGAGACGTTCCCGATGCCGTATTTCCTCCCGTTGTCGTAGCCGCATGAGATGTTTCTCGGTGACTTCCATGTCGTCGCGAAGTCTAACAAAAAGTTACTTGAGGGGTCAACCAGAAGTCCTAATCAATGACTCTTTAGAGCTCCTACCCAAGCAGCGTCATTGAGATGCGCGCATAATTGCTCAACAAATTCTGAAAGGCGAACAAAGGCCGTACCGATTTATTTGACCTTGAATAAATTGATTTGATTCTTATTTGAGGTTGCTTTATGATGGCGAAACCCTAAAAAGGTCGAAAAAGGGTTTCAATTCGGAACGTCTTGACGGGTCTGCGTCATTGCGCAGGCAGGCTCTCCGAAAAGCACCGGAAGCCGCCCCATTATCCCAAAGCTAGGTTGTCCCTAAGGCTTAATCGTAAAAGTGCAATCTCACTAGCGAGGGGTTCGTGGCCGAGGAGTCCGATGAGGTAGTTTCTCCAGTTAAGGCAGGCGCGAATCATTCAGTTCGCGTTGACCGACGCTTCTAAGAATCTCACCAGAGCTCCAATAAATCACCCACGCTAGAAAATCTAGTGACGAGTAGAAAGCCTGAGGGCGCAGTGTCTAAGCCGATATCCCAAAAAATCGGTATTCACAATCAGGTGAATGGTTCGATGCCTAACGAGATTATCGACAAAACTCGTGACAGGTTGCTTGCTATGCCCGACCGTGATGCAGCACTCAACGGTTCAACAACCTCACAACGTCAGCCTCGCAAAAAGGAAGATCCTTTAGTTACCTACAGTGTCACACCCAGGAAGTTGAAGATGTACGTTGTTATGGATCAGGAACTAAGAAACCTCGGCTCTGCCTCCTCCACAGCATCGATGTATCTTACTTTCCTGGGTATCGCGATGGGGGCGCTGATGACCTCAGCCGGAACTCTGAGCACGGTTGAAATCGAAAGCGATACCATACGTACCGCCTTTTATGCCGTCTTGATCGTAGCGATCTTCTCTACAATCTGGTTTGCCATCCTGAGCTGGTTAGCTGTCAAGCGCCATAAAGATGAAATTCATGCGATTCAAAACGAAGCACGGGCGGGGACCTTGGAATCCAAGGCTCCAATGAGTGACGCGCGCCACTGATTCGTGTCTAATCTCGGAAAGAAGGATCTGCCTTGTCCAGCTTCCTCAACAATCCGGGCCAGGCGAGGTCGGCGCCCTGGCCCATGGTAACAACTCTTAATTGCATTGCGACTCGATCCATTATGGGATCCGCAATACTCAGCAATTCATTGCCACCGGATTGAGCAAGGATTTGAATCCGACAAGCTCTCTGCAGGATAAACATCGCGAGGAAGGCTTCGCTGGCTGAGGGACCAACAGTAAGCAAGCCGTGGTTTCTCAGAATCAAGTACGTCTTATCGCCCAGGTCATTTACCAATCGCGGCTTTTCATCATCGTCGAGCGCCAGCCCTTCATAGTCGTGATAGGCGAGTGAGGCCAGGACAAACATCGACTGTTGCGAGATCGGTAACAGGCCTTTCTTCTGAGCAGAGACGGCGATGCCATGTTCTGTGTGCAAATGCATGACACAAAGCGCGTCTTCACGCGCCGCATGGACTGCGCTGTGAATGGTAAATCCGGCCGGATTGATGGAGTACGGCGACGGCATTACGATCGTTCCGTTGAGATCGACTTTGACAAGACTGGAGGCAGTGACCTCGTCGAACATCATGCCGTACGGGTTCAGCAGGAAGTGATGATCGCCGCCGGGAACACGCGCTGAAATGTGGGTGAAGATGAGATCGTCCCAACCGTAATGCGCTACCAGACGATAGGCCGCGGCCAGGTCAACTCTCGCCTTCCATTCTTCAGGCGACACCTGATCGCGAACAGATGTTTGCATCGTGGCAGTGCTCATAATCTTCTCCGCATATGACCGTGTGAAGTTTTCGATTTGAAAGGCTAGCCATGCATGACGGCCGACCGTAGTTTTTCTGTCGCTAGATGCAGCCGCATCAATTCCACAAGTCGTGTCTTGCCGGCGTCTTGCGCCAGCGTTAGCGGAGTTGCTCCACCTTTAGCTTTAGCGTTCGGGCGCGCGCCATGCTTGAGCAGCGACTCTACTTCGGCAAGCGTATGTGATCCCTTAACCGCGTGATGAAGAGCCGTGTACCCCGTTGAATCCTTCGCATTTATGTCCGCGCCGTTTTCCGTTAGCCAATTCAGTAAGCGAAGGCGCCGCGCTCGTACTGTTCGCAAGAGCGGCGTCTCGCCTCTGAATTTGTGGTTGATGTTGCCGCCGTGCGATCTCAGCAATTCAGCCATCATTAGGTCCTGGTCCCAAATTGAGGAACCCGTGGCGTTGTTGTCCGGATGCGCGCCGGTTTCCAACAGTAGCCGGGCGAGCGCCAGATTCTTGCCCCACGCAACTGCGTACCAGAGCGGAGTCGCAGAAAACTTTTCGCCATCGTCAATAACCACGCGGACGGCATTGACGTCAGCTCCCGCGTCGAGCAGAGCCTTTGCGGTGGCGATTGAATCAGTGACCTGGAGTCCGGCTTTTTTCGGGTTTATTTCTGCGCAATGGTGTAACGGTGTCTTGCCGATCTTATCGACGTAACGAGACAGATCGGGATCGCTTACGAGCGCATCCGCCACCGCTGCAGATTCCCAGCCCCTTACTGCCTTGATAAATGCCCTTTTGTCCACAGTCCCTCTTACATCGTGGTTTCGGCTAGATTCGATTTGTACTTGGTGTTAGTTTGCCGATCGTTAATCTCAATGTAAACCCAACTTGGCGGAACAGTGTCTTCCTCAATGGCAAACCAAATCCCCTGAAGATCAGCTGGTTTGCCCAAGGCGCAAAACCCATACAATCGTTTGCCTGATTGGTCGAACAAGTCGATCCACGAGCGCGAAGCTTTGGTGTTTGATCCACACGGCGGCAACGCTGGGGCAGCGGCAAACATTTCCGCGGGGTAGGCGCTTTTGTTATCAACATCGAATACATACCTGGTGAAAGTTTTCCCGTCTCTGGTGAATTGTTCGGTACTCATCAAGTAGAGGACCGGGTTCGGTAGCGCCGGTTGGGGCGCAGCAACGGTCGGCATAGCCATAGTGACCAAAACCAAAGTGAGTAAAACACCGACGCTCGCATTTCTAACTTTGAATTTCATCTTAGGTATCCTTTCCCTGAGCTACTGGGGCGTAGATTCGAAGGGCTGACTTGTTTCCCGCGGGTTCGCCGGCGCAGATAGCGCCGTTTATTGTGGCAGTATTCGTAACAGGGTTATTTTACCTTCAGTTGTCAAGATAACCCCATATGAAAGTGCGGTGTTGCCCAGTGTAATCCGATATCGAGAGGCGCGGCGGCCGTTTTGCTCGTTCCGCTCCAGCAATTCAAATGAAGCAGGCGATCCCAAAGCTTTGATTGTCGCGCGCGTTTCGCTGGCATTTCGAGAAATCTCAGGCCACGCATCAGCGGTAAAAAGTGAAGAGTCCAAATTACCCTCGACCAGTTGCTGCCAAACCTTCTTTGCAAGCGCAGTCGTGTTCGGATCCTTGTCTTCAATCGCTGCCTGAGACTCGGAAGCAAGCTCATGGTTGTAAATTGCGGCAATGTTATGAGCCATGCGAGTAGGATTCGATTGAGTCAGATTGGCGAAGACCACAACCGTGAATTTGTCGTCTGCGTATCGAGCGATATGCGATTTGAAGCCCTGCCACGAGCCGCCATGTTCGATGAGCCGATGTTTATTAACTTCAACGACGCCCCAGCCGAAGCCGTATGCCGTTGTCTTCCCATCGTTCAACTTCACCCGAGTCCACATTTGATCGAGGCTGGCCTTCTTCAATAGTTTTTCACCATACAAAGCTGCGTCCCACTTCGCCATGTCGTACACGGTCAAGTAAAGTGCGCCGTCGGCGGTTGTGTTGAGCGTAGGTGAAACCCAATTCTGATTTTTGAGCTCGCCTTTGACTAGCACATAGCCGCTCGAGCGGTTTGCCACTATGTCCTGCTCGCTGATTATTCGCGCCGTCGTCATTCCTAAAGGACCAAATACTCGCTCCTGCGGAAATCTCCATAGAATTTCCCACTCACTTTATGGATTAGAATGCCGAGCACTACGTAACCCATATTGCTGTAACTCCACTTGTCGCCCGGCTGAAATCCAAGGGGAATTGCCTCGGCTCGCTTCAACAGTTCATCTTCAGTGTAGTCTTTGCGAAAGTCGAAATCGTTCGGGTAATCAGTCGTTCCGGAAGTGTGACTCAGGAGATGACGAACGGTGATGTTCTGCCAGGCTGCCGGAGCATCGGTGAAGTACTTATTGATCTTGTCGTCGAGACCAATCTTGCCTTCCTCAACCAGCATCATGACCGCGGTTGCGGTGAACTGTTTGCCAACTGAGCCTGACTGAAAAATTGTCTCCGGCTTGACCGCCACCTGGTGCTCAACGTTCGCCAGCCCGTAGCCTTTCGCCAGGATAATCTGGCCATCCCTTATCACAGCCACAGAAACACCGGGAATGTGTTGGAGATTTCGTTCCAGCTGGATGTAGTCATCGAGTTTGCTGACGAGTTGGTCCTGCGCTAAGCAGTTGGCCGCGAAGAAAAGAACGACGGCGAGAAGAGGGAGTCTGAGTTTCATAAGCTTAGGCGCGGGGAAGATGCCACTTTGTTCGCGTATAGGCAATACGAAATCCGTTGCGTTCGGCATTTCTTTGCGAGCCACTGCCAGGCAGGGTTGCCATCATCGCTACCGTGCAGCCTTTTTCGGCAGCGTAGCGGAGCCGAAATTCTAAGAGAGCGAGCTGCGCACCCTGGCGACGACCTGCTGGAACGGTGCTGGCGCCGGCCAACAATGCGATTCGATCACAAATAGTCATGGCTCCAGTCGCGATTGTCTTCCCCTCGAGATCTGCCTGGAAGCAAAGTGCGTCGCGTTTGGCGCTGATCTTTCCCATGTCCTTCATGAATTCGACTACCGCCTCACCAAATTCGCGCCATCCCTCCACCGAGGTCTCGGCCCAACTTTCCAATTCACTTGCGTCTGTTCGAGACACCTTGAGCAGCTCATTGCGTCGGACAGACAAAGAAGTAGTTGGACTGATTGGCCGGTAAAGCACGCTGCTCATCTCGATGGGCCGGTAGCCGCGCTCGTTTAGAAGAGACAACGCGGACGGATCAGCTAGCGGACAGACTTCGTGGAAGACTTCGGCCCCGCGAGAAGTGAAAAAGTTCTCCAGTTGCTCTAGATCTTCGCTCGTGAGCGGCTGGAACATTCCTAGTCCGAAAGTTTGAGTGACCGGGGAAGCCGGGCCATCAAACATCGCGTACGTTCCGGCAATTTGAGCCCATTCGGCGCCGCTGTCCGGAAATGCTATTGCGCGTCCTTTGACGAAATCGACATTACCCATCGCCTCCGTCTTTTCTAGTTGCCGCGCCAGGCTAAGATCCGCAAATGGATACTGTTCGTGATCGGCATTTTGCATGTGCTGCAATTTAGCCGAGATTGGCTTGCGAGAAAAGAGAAGATTAGCCGCGCATGAACGCGGTTTGAACGGATCTGAAGAAACTTAATCCACAGATTACGCAGATTCCACAGATGTTTTCGCTGACAAACATAGAATGGTTTATGGAACGGCGAGGCCATGGATACCACTGACTCTACAAGAATCCTTACAAGCAGTGACAGTGAAATCACGTTACCGGCCAAATGCTCTTACATCTGTGGAATCTGCGTAATCTGTGGATTAAGTTTCTTCAGATCCTTCGAACCGCGTTCTTTCGCGGCCAGGAGCTAATTGATCTCAACCATCAGCCGCTGGGCGGCGGACTGGACCTTTGGGTCGGTTGTGTGGGAAGAGATTTGTGCCAGGATCGATTCGATGAATCGTCCATAGCGATTAATTTCTTTTCTGGCACGTTCCCGAACAGCTTCCGAGGGATCGCTCAGCTTTTGAAGCTGAGAAGTAACATTGGTTTCCGCCTCTGGAGTTATGAGTTCACTTCTACCGACCAGCACTCGAACGATGCCGGCCGGCTGCGGATCGATCGTGAGCGGAAGGATACGATCAGTGTCGGCTTGCGGAATGATGTAAAAAAGACGCAGCCCTTCTTCGTACCAGGAATCGCGCCACGTATTCAACATGGCATCGGCTTCCTTCTCATAAAGGCCCTGGCTCATCAGAATTGTTTTGAGCTCCGCGCGCAGCGAATCCAATTGCTTGCCAGTCGCCGGGCGATCAACCGTCGTCTCGGGACGATTCACGTCGAGCAAGCTGAAACCGATTTGACCTGCCCTGTTCTCGAAAAGAATTGCCTTGGCCAATGGTTGAGTGGACAGGTTACTGATTACGACTTTCGCTCCCTGAATTTTTAGCCATAGCGGTAAACGAAAGTTCCCGACACCGCGATAGAAAAGGAACTTCTCGTGCTCGGCTTGTTTTTCGCCCGGCACTTCCAAAATGGCGGCATCGGTCTCGCGCGCCGGATAGTAGTGGTTCTGCCTGGCATCATGAGGAAGCTCGACTCTCAGATCGGGAACAATTTTCAACTGCCCCCAATCAATGCCGCGACTAACTGAACGAGCTTGCGGATACCATTCCGTGACGATGCCTGAGTTAAAGCCAACCTTGACGTTAACCAGCATTTCCTCTTTTGAATAAAAATAGAGCACTGGGGTTTCCATGCGAACTCGCACCGGCGTGGCGCTCTTGGTGCGGTACTCATATCCCCCTTTCCAGCTCTCGCCCTTATCGACGCTGTAGATGAACGAAGGCAAATCGCTCTCAAAGCTAAGTGGGCGCCAGCTCAAGCCGGAACCCTCTTTGCTGGTTACGGAAGTGAAAGTGCCCCACTCATGGACGACCAGTGCGTTCTTTGCTGAAGATGCAGGACGTGAAACAGCCAGGAAGGGAAGGGTTAAGAGCAGACAAAAAGCTGCGATGCGCGTGAATGACATAGGCACACTCCTCGACGAATAGATTCGAGCAACGCAGACCCGACCTGTGGCAAGAACGTTCCAGTCGTCAGTTTCTTGCATTGGGATAGCAGACGGTGCTGACTTGCTGACTCGGGTCACCTCTTGCGCCTTTGTCGCCGAACAGTGCGACGGCAACGCCGCGGCATACTCCTCAGCGTTTTCTATTGAGCCACAGTATCGCAATCCCAAATAATCCGCAGCCAAGAGAATCGCCAACGGTCCAGAACCACGGCATTCCCGACGTGTAATCGATCAAGGCGAAGACTACTCCAGCCAGCGTAAAGGAGATTCCGTTGAGCATTAGCAACGGTCGAAAGCGCTCGAGGTCGGTCGACAGAACAAGCAGCGAGAGGCCGTGGAAGCCGTAGGTATAGGAAGCTTGTCGAATCATGAACATCAACAGCGGCCCGTCCGCCATAACTCCCATTCCTAGCCACGTATGACCCACTTCCATCCAGGAACGCGGCATGACTACCGCGATGAATGCCAGAATTTCAAAGCCGCCCGCGATCCTGAGGATCCATTTTTGTATCTGTTGTTCGGTCATCAGATTCATCCCGTGCGTAAGTCTTTGGGCAAATAAGATCCAAATATGCTGCTGAACCAGATTCTTTCGTCCTCGAAGCGAATCTTGAAGATCGCGCCGTTGGGAATACTGACCGCATCCAGAAAACCATGAAAGCCTTCCAGCGTCTCGACCTTCATCTCCTCAAGCTCGTGCATGAGCAGCCAAATCACCGCGCGCAGAAATTGTCCATGACTAAAAATAAGGATGAACTGTTGGTCGCTGCGCTTGATTCGATCAATCGTGTCAACGGAGCGCGCAAGCAGATCAGCAAAAGACTCAGCTCCCGGCCCGTCGCAAAAGTTCGCGTCATTTCTCGTCCAGTACTCCGCTACGAGCGGCTTTCGATCTTCGACGGTGGTGTTATGGCAACGCGCCGGCGATAAGTAAGTGAATTCCTGGATGGGCCACTCTTCAACAGGAATGTCGGGATAATGTTCTCGCAGTGGAGCTGCAGTCTGTTGCGATCGCAAAAACGGCGACACGACGATCAGGTTGGGCTTCCTTTCGATTTGATCGGCGAAGTAACGAGACTGAGCCAGCCCCTTCTCAGTCAGCGGTACCGTTTCCGGCGAGAAAGTGGCCGCACCGGCGTTGGCCGTGCTTTCCGCATGTCGAATTAACCAAACTTCTTTCATGTTCCGATCGTCAGTCAGCTCGAATGTTCAATCTCAGTCTCAGCCGATTTCAACGGCATTAACATACTTGACTCAGCAAAGATCACACCGCCCGTACGTAGTTCATTCTCGGCCACAGATGAACACGGAGTAACACAGATCTAAAAATCGGATTTATTCAGATCCCTGTTCATCTGTGGCCTAAAATCTCAATCGCTTACCGCGCAGTCAACCTCTGCGTGAGTCAGTATGTCATTCGCGCCAATTCTTAACTCGAGATCTCACGGCATTGTCACCAGCGGCAACTCGACGAAGCTCGAACTATAAATGCGTTGGGTTGCTTTGCGAAAGTCACCCGGCTTCGCCCAAAAAATACTCGGCACAAAAGTCTGCGGATTTCGATCGTAGAGAGGGAACCAGCTCGACTGAATCTGCACCATGATGCGATGCCCGGGCAAAAAGACGTGATTAGCCGTGGGCAAGCCGAATCGATAAGTTAGCGGTTCATTCGCCTTGATGGCCCTGGGCTTTTCAAAGCTTTCGCGAAAACGGCCGCGCAATATGTCGGCAGAAATCATTAGTTGATAGCTGCCCATGTTGGGCTGGCCAGCAACTTCATCAGGATACAGATCGATGAGCTTTACCACCCAGTCCGAGTCAGTTCCGCTCGTAGACGCGACCAAGTTAGCTATTGGTTCGCCGCTAATTTTCACCGGCGCAGTTAGCGCTTCCGAAGTAAATACGAGCACGTCTGGTCGACCTGACGCTTCGCGCTGATCGTCAACCAGCCAGCGTGACCAGCTGGCGCCGTCGATTGGACGCGCGCGATACGGAACCGGCTTCATTGGGTCTGAAACGTACTCGCTGAAACCGAAGTCGCTGGGTTTGGTGAAGTTCAACTTCAAATTTGAAGTCAGGTATAACGGCGTGGCTCGAACCGAGCAGCCGCTAGGGCACCCGGCGGGCCACGATGAAAGTCGTTTCCAGGTATTGGTTCCAGTTTCGAATGCCGTTACGGGCGCAACGTCAGCTTTCGGAGCCCCGTCTTTCAAGTAGTGGTCGAGAAAAGGTCGCAGCACTTCCTGCCTGAATGTCAGGCTGGTATCGCTGTTGAACTTGATCGCACCCAGCGCGCTGCCATCTCTTATTTCCTGACCGTGGTGCCAGGGACCAAGCACGAGGAAAACTTTATCGTTGCCCGTGTCCTTGGGCTCGATAGCTTTGTAGACCGCAATGTCTCCGTAAATGTCTTCCTGGTCCCAAAGACTGTGCACCAACATCACCGGCACTTTCAGTGGTTGCGTCGCGAGTATCTTATCGACGGCCTGGTCCTGCCAGAACGCGTCATAGTTAGGGTGGTCGAGTATCTTGCGCCAGAAGCCAACCTGCTCGAGTCCGCGCTGGCGGCCTAGCTCACCCGCCGAGACGCCCTCCATGAACATGTCATAGTCATCGAAGTGACTCGTCCACCATTTGACCTGATTCGCTCGAGTCGCTTCCTGATCGTAAATGTAGCTCATGCCCTGCTGCCGAAAAGCCCCATTGTGAAACCAGTCATCACCTCGCCAGCCGTCCACCATCGGATTCATTGGCACTGAGACCTTCAAAGCCGGATGTGGATTAATGAGCGCCATCAACGGCAGAAAACCATCGTAAGAGATTCCCAGGATGCCCACCTTGCCGTTGGTCTCAGGAATGTTCTTAACCAGCCAATCGATGGTGTCGTAGGTGTCGGTAGGGTGATCCACGTTGGTCGGATTCTGTGGTCCACGCACCGGACGGTTCATCACGTAGTCACCTTCGGAGCCGTACTTGCCGCGAATATCCTGGACCACGCGAATGTAGCCACCGTCAACAATGACGTCGGTGGCGTTGTCATAGCCCGTCAGATTCGGACCCAAATGAGAACTTTGTGAATGTGTCGTCAGCTCAGTCGCGTTGTAGGGCGTGCGAGTTAGAAGAATCGGAGCAGACTTTGCGCCCTTAGGAACCAGAATGACGGTGTGCAGCTTGATCCCATCGCGCATGGGAATCATGACATCGCGTCGAACGTGATCAAATCCATAGTTGGTGGGTTCGACCTTGGCCGGCGTCTCGCTTGGCAACGTAGTCGAATTCTGTGCAGACGCCGCGACGGAAAAAATAAGGACTGCAAAGCAGGTGATTAAGACTCGAAGAGATTGAAGACTCATCGGTTGTATCCTCATGATTGAATGTTGACGTATGGTTATGTCTTTGCGAGCTTTGCGCCTTTGCGGGAAACTCTTTAAATGTGCCCGGCGAAAGTTTCCCGCAAAGGCGCAAACTCGCAAAGGCAAACTTCGAACTAAACTTTTGCACTTCTGAACTTAAGTTGCTCACAAATACCAAAGCGCTCTCGCAGCATTAGCGCGTATTCATTCTCATCGGCAAGAACGCGTTCTTCCTTCTCACCCATGACAGTGGTGATAAAGCGCAGCTCGCTCAAGCTTATGCGTCCAGACTCCGTCGCGAGTGTACAGATGCGCCCCTGCGTGAAGTGCGATTGCGGCGATGTCTGCTGATGGTGACACATCTCTTCGTAGTCCGGATACTCATGAGGTTCCAGCGTGAATCGGTATTGACTCTTCCAATCCCCGCCAAGTTCGCGCTGTCTTAAGATGAATCCACCATCCTGATTCACAATGTCATATCCGCGCAGTCCCTGGAGTTGTTCTCCCGAATAATCAAGCCGGAGCGGCTGGATGAAAGAGTCGCCAAAGCCGACATCCGCGAGCCAACGGTCCTCGAGGTTAACCAGCAGCGTCATGTGATCGAACTCAGCACCGAAGCCTCCTTCCGCGTTGGCAACGCGCGCCGAAAGCTTGTGCACTTCGAAACCAATCGAACTCAAAAGGCCCGCAAACAATCCATTCAACTCGTAGCAAAAGCCGCCGCGCTTACGCGTGACAATCTTCTCGAAGAGCGCCTCGTCATTGAGGATGATTGGCTGCCCGGCATGAATGCTGAGATTCTCAAAAGGGACTGAGCGCAAGTGAGCGACTTGCAAAGCACACAGCGTTTCCGCAGTCGGCATTACCGAACCACGATAATTAATTCTGTCGAGATAAGCTGCTACGTTCATGCGATGCTGCGAGACAATCAACGAGCCGACGGGCGGGACGCCCGTGCCACTCAACTTGTCTCAGGCGATCCGCTTCTTAATGATGACGCGTCCGCGAAGAATAGAATTGAGATTCAGGCTTTCCGTTTTGTAAGGGGTTATTTTGGCATTTTGATCGGAGTTGAGTTTGTCCCAATCATCTTCTTTGTAATGGCCGATAACGACGTTGTCACCTTGTTGTGACTCCACCCGTACCCAGCGACGAAAGAACACTTCGCCGCGGTCGGGATCGACCACAGCAAGATAGGAGGCTCCTAACCCGCCATCGGCCATGTCAACCAGCAAAGCAGTTTTGTTCCTTGTCGTAGTTACCTCGGTCACTTTATTAATTCCAAAGTACTCCGACAAAATCTTGCGGCGTTTTCCCGTAGCTGCGTCATAGACCCGCAGCGATTGCCCTTCGTTTTCAAAACCGCCGGAGCCGTCCATTCCTGAATACACCACCTGCCGACCATTTCTGATGGACCAGACATCAATCACTCCACTAGCGACAAACTTCTCCTTGCCTCGTATCTCGACGAAAAGTCTACCGGTTAAAGAGCCCTCGATCGGTACTACTCGAGTTGAGGTAATGCGCGCGCCTGCCTTTCTGGATTGTGCCCATTGAGCTGGAGCTCCTAACACCGAGAACAATACCAACGCGGCAATTGATACCGAATACGGCCACTTTGTACTGCAAGCTGCCAGCCTGCAGTCGACGATAGAAGGCGTGCTGGTTTTCATTCACTCACCCCAAAATATTTTTATTGTCCGTTAACGATCTCACGCCTTTCTCGTCTCGACAAGAACAAATTTGCTTACGCCGAAGGCGTTCGCCAATTTAAGCCTGGGGCAGCGCCCCAGGTAGGGCGAAGTTTGATTTTTACACGCTGAAAGCGTTGCCGAAAGAAGTGGCGTTCGCGAACGCTTTCAGCGTTCGAAAGGTTTTCCGCGGTTTTCCCTGGGGTGTTACCTCAGGCTGAAATTCGCGAACGCCTTCGGCGTTAGTCCGCATCCTATTCCGAGTCCGATGGTGTATCATCCTCAAAACCAATAAAGAGGGGAAATTCATTCATGTTGTGGAAAGGCCAACGGCAAAGCGACAACATTGAGGACCAACGTAGTGGCGTTGGACGTGGAGGCCTGGCGATAGGCGGCGGTATTGGAGGCATCATCGTTCTCATAATCGCGCTGCTGCTCGGAGCAGACCCCAGACAGCTCCTGCAACAGAATCCGGGCGTAGATCCCAACAGTCCACAAACTTCACGGCCTGCGAGCACGCAGAATGACGAAGCCAAACAGTTTGTGTCAGTGGTGCTGGCGAGCACCGAAGATGTCTGGACTACTATTTTTGCGCAGCAAGGTCGTCAGTATCGAAAGCCAAAGCTCGTATTGTTCAGCGATCAAACCCGGTCGGCTTGCGGAGAAGCGAGCGCCGCAGTTGGTCCATTCTATTGCCCGGGTGACGAAAAAGTTTATCTCGACTTAGCCTTCTTTGCGGACTTGAAACAGCGATTTCGCGCTCCCGGAGACTTCGCCGAAGCCTATGTAATTGCCCACGAAGTTGGCCATCACGTGCAAGACCTGCTGGGAACGATGGATCGCGCGGATCAGGCGCAACGCCGTTTAAGTAAAGGCGAGGCGAATCAAATCTCAGTCAGGCTCGAGCTGCAGGCAGACTTTCTCGCGGGAGTGTGGGCTCACTACGCTCAGCAAAAGGGAATTCTCGAGACAGGTGATATTGAGGAAGCTTTGGGGGCTGCCAGCGCGGTTGGCGACGATAGGTTGCAAAAAGCTGCGCAGGGTTATGTCGTGCCGGATTCATTCACTCATGGAACGTCCGAGCAACGAATGCGCTGGTTTCGAAAAGGATTTAGTAGCGGAGACATTCGGCAGGGAGATACGTTCAGCACTAGCAACGTACGATATTTGCTGGGAGCGCAGGCATCCCTGCCTGCATTGGATGCGAAGTAGCTCCGGTTGAGATAAACCAATTCAACGAAAGCAGGCAGGGATGCCTGCGCTCCCAGGTGACCGCACTTTATTGCTTAGCGATCGCCGGCCGGCCGCGGAGCACGTACTTTTGTACCTTGCCGGTTGCAGTCTTAGGAAGTTCGTTCACAAACGTCACACTGTGCGGCGCTTTGAAGTGGGCCAGATTCTCGCGAGCAAAATCGATCAAGTCACGTTCAGTGACCGTTGCTTCGGCTTTCATAACGACAAACGCCTGCGGTGACTCGCCCCATCGTTCACTTGGAACTCCAACAATCGCGACTTCCTGAACAGCCGGATGTCTCAGCAGCACTCCCTCAACTTCTACTGACGATATGTTTTCGCCGCCGCTAATGATCACGTCTTTGAGCCGGTCACGAATCTCGACATAACCGTTAGGATGCACGACGGCGCCATCACCGGTGTGAAACCAACCGCCCCGCATGACTTGGGCAGTCGCCTCAGGATCGTTGTAGTATCCCTCCATAACTACGTTGCCGCGCACAACAATCTCGCCGAGACTGGCGCCGTCGCGAGGCACGTCTCGATCCTGCTCATCAACGACTCGCAATTCACCAGACGTTATCAACTCGACTCCCTGACAAGCTTTGATTGCTGAACGTTCTGAGCAAGACATTCCTTCATGCTCGGGGCGTGCTTCACAAATCGTGATGAAAGGCGAGGTTTCCGTGAGGCCGTAAGCCTGGGTCATCACCCAGCCGAGTTCGCCCTCGATGAGTTCGATGGTTGCGGCTGCTGGTGGCGCTCCCGCTGTCATCACTCGCACACCTCGCGGCACGTCGCGTTTCAAATCGGCGCTGCTGTTGGCCATGCCTATCATGACTGTCGGCGCGGCACACAACATCGAGATCGATTCTTTTTTGATCGCGTCGAAGATCAAATCAGGCTGCACACGGCGCAGGCAAACGTGAGTTCCGCCGGCTGCGGTCACCGTCCACACAAATGTCCAACCGTTCGCATGAAACATCGGCAAAGTCCAAAGATATCGATCTCCAAGCGAAACGGTGTGATGAATCAATGTGCCAACGATATTGAGGTACGCATTGCGGTGAGTGATCATCACTCCTTTCGGTCTCGAAGTAGTCCCACTCGTGTAATTGATTGTCAGTAGATCGCTCTCTTTGATTGCGACGCTCTCGAAGCCTTCCGCGCTTTCGCTCAAAAGTTGCTCGTAGTCCAGCCAATCAGCCTTGCTGCCCTCGAGCGCAACGAACGCTCTGACATTCGTGAGTTGAGGACGAATGCTTTCCACCGCATCGAGGTAATCTGCATGCGCGCAGATTACCAATGAGCCGCTGTGATTGATTAAGTAGGCAAAGTCGTCGGCGCTGAGACGGTAGTTTATCGGAACCAAAACCGCGCCGATTTGAGGTATTGCATAGAACGCTTCGAGCAGCGCATGAGTATTCGGAGCGATGTAGGCAACGCGATCGCCCTGGCGAATGCCGAGGTTTTTCAATGCCGCTGACCAGCGATCACAACGAGCGAAGAATTCTGCATACGTCAGGCGTAGATCACCGTCTAAGACGGCTTCGCGGTCGGCGTATAGTTTTCTGGTTCGCCGCGCAAATTCCAACGGCGTTAAGGGAAGTTCCATAGGTGCTAGTTTAGCCACCCGTTGCCGCAGGTGGTACTGACGGGAAGCTTAAGTTTTCCGCAGGTGGGCCAAAGTAAGAACTACTGTTTTTTACGCTCAGCCTCATTCAGCTTCTCGCTGCTCTTCTTGAGCGCATCGCTGAGTCTGATTACCTCCTCAAGGTCACGGCGCGCGGCGGTAGTTTGCTGAGTGTCGATGACCGAAGCCTCTTTAAAGAATGGGTTGTCGACGAATCTGAAGGTTAATCTGACCAGCTTCAGAATCGCGGGCTTCATAAGCTCGCGCGAAGCGATCAAGTCGGTTCCTGTGTCTTCGGCAACTGGGTCCGGCTGCGGCAGCGCCAGGTTTTCATTCAAGCGCTGGGCATATTTCCCAAGGTCGGCTGCAGATTTTGTCACAAACCTTAAGTCGAGAGCGTCGGCTTTGATTGCGGCGCGGCCAAGATCGCGATTCACAATTTGTAGCTTGGTATAGTCTTCTTGAATCTGAGCCAGGGATTGTTGAGGATCTCGCCGTCTTTTCTCAGGCTTACGGGCTTGCTCAGAAAGCATTCGCAGGTTCCAGATATGCAGCTCGAGCTCCCGTTCGTTGTTGTCACGATCGCGGTTGCTATCGCGAGGGCGTTGCGCGGCTGTGGATGAAGCGCTCGCCAGTGCAAGGCAGATAATAAAGATCGGTGCAGCGAAATGAGATTTGTTGCTCACTGGATTGCCTCCTACTTCCACTCACTCGCAGCAGTTCCGCAGAACCCGTCGCTACCCCGACGCGTCGGGGTTCTGACAGGAACGTCACCAGGCGACTGCGTACCGTCCGCGTCGAGGATCGGCGCCGGCGGCTGAGACTCCATTGCGCTCGTCGTAAACAATGACGGTTGGAGAAGAGAGTGTGCCCCACGGCCCCTGGACTTTTACCTTGTGCCCTCGTTCTTTCAGCTTATTGATCGCTTCGGGCGCGATTCGAGATTCAACATTCAATGAGCCGGCCAGGAATTCATGATCGTCAAAAGAGCTGATGTAATGCTGCGTATCGAAGCGCGGCGCTTCCACAGCTTCCTGGGGATTCATGCCGAACTCGATTATGTTCAGTAGAACTTGTATGAGCGCCTGATCCTGATTGTCACCGCCAGGCGTGCTCAAAACCATGAACGGAGCGCCGGCTCGCAGCACCAAAGTTGGCGTGAGAGTTATTCGGGGCCGCTTTCCGGGCGCCACCACGTTGGGACTGTTTTCATCGGTCGTCGCGGACTGCAGTCGCTGGCCCATCAGGACACCGGTGTCGCCGGCTACGACTGCAGGCAGCCACGCGCCACTGGGCGTCGCACTGAAAAGATTGCCGTCCCTGTCGATGACGTTCACGCACGTAGTGTCGTTTGCTCGTTCATTCGCCGGCACGGTTGAAGCATGGCTTAGTTCCGTGGTGGCGCTGGCGAGCAAAGCTTTCATCTTTTGCGGATCGCCCGGCTGCTGCGCCAGTGATGCATGTTCCTTTTCAATCAGGCCGCGCCGCATCGCCGCGTATTCTTTGGAAAGTAGTTCGCGCGAGGGAATCGTCACGAAGTTTGGATCAGCATAGTATCGATCTCGATCCGCCAGGCCGAGCTTCAAGACTTCCGTCAGCGTATGAACATAGTCGCTCGAGTTATGACCCATCGCCTTCAAGTCATAACCTTCGAGTATGTTGAGTTCTTCGATAAGCGCTGGACCTTGCGTAAAAAATCCCGGTTTGTAAACTTCATAGCCGCGATATTCTGTCTTGACGGGAGCTCCAACCTTCGCATGAAATTTCGCAAAGTCACTCGCGGCCAGCAACCCACCGTGTGTTTGCATGTAATCGCCGATGCGTTTGGCGAGCGGTCCTTGATAGAAATAGTCCCGGGCTGCGACTAGTCCGGCATGCCGGCCCTTGGTCGCTTCACGTTTCTCGGCGGCAACGATCTCGCGCAGCGTGCGGGCGAGATCGGCTTGAACAAAGATGTCGCCTACTTTGGGAGCTGCGCCATTCGGATAGAATACTTCTTTGGCTGCGGGCCATTGAGAGATGAGGTCCTTACGTTTCGTGATGTACTCCACGCGAAGCTCGTCGATTGGGAAACCTTCAGCTAGCTCGATTGCGGGTTGCATCACCTCAGCCAGCGATTTGGTGCCGAACTGGTCCAAGGCGGTAACGCAGGCGTCGAGCACGGCGGGTACCGTGGCCGCGAGCGGACCGGTCGAGGGAATCAAACCGGGTTTGGCGCCGGCGTTCGTAGTTCCTTCCAACTCCTGCTTTTGAGTCTGCCTCGAATCCGGCGCCGTCGGAGTGTGCTCGAGTTTGTTTCTGCCTCGATTAACAAAGAATTCCCGCGTGGCTTTCATCGGAGCCTGGCCCATACCTTCGACAACGGCCACGTCCTTGCCCTTGAGCTTGATTAAGATTGGCACTTCGCCGCCAAATGAAAAGTGCGAGAACTCGATGACCGAGGCTGCGAGAATCGTGGCGACTCCAGCATCAACGGCATTGCCTCCATGTTGGAGAATCCGCAGACCTGCTTCGACTGAGAGTGGGTGTCCGCCGGCGACTACACCGCGCTTGCCGCGGACCACTGGTCGGAAAGTGTCAGCTTGCGAGGTTGGCGGTATGAACGTAGTAAGCAAGAGAGCAGTGACGGCCACCGCCATAAAAAGGACGTTAGCTTTCGCAAATAGCATGTTTTTGGACCTCACAGACAAGATGGACGGCGGAATAAGGAGCATTCTTATGCGGATTGAACCTGCGAGTCAACGGAAGATTGTGATTAGGCCACAGATGAACACCGATAATACAGATTCTGAAATGAGCAGAGAACCTGTTTTCTCCGGCGCAGATCCGTTTGGTCGGCGTTCATCTGCGGCTAATATTTGGTTCGATTCAAGTTGGGAGTGATTAGGAAGGCGGACTGTAGACAAAGTTAAAGGGCGCTGACCTCCCCCGTGACCAGCGCCCCTCGCCTTTATCTCAGTTCTCCCATGGAGAATTAACGATGGCCTATCCTAAACCTGTATAAGATTTGATGGTTGCAGCTACCTTGCAATCTCTTGCCGCAGTTGCAACGAAATTGTCGCAAATGTTTAGCGACGACGAGGGCTGATAGTATTTGCTGCGAGGGGAACAACGATAAATGAGCGAACACAAGCGCGCGCCGTACGGCTCCTGGAAGTCTCCGATTACCTCGAATCTCATCGTTTCCGAGGTTATTGGCCTAAATCAGCCTGCCATAGGCTCGGACGCGATCTATTGGATCGAGATGAGACCGTCGGAAGGCGGACGCAGCGTAATCGTCAGGCGAACGCCGGATGGCCAAACGAAGGATGTCATCCCCCCGCCTTTCAATGCCAGGACCCGCGTTCACGAGTATGGCGGCGGCGACTTTGTCACGCACGAAAATGACGTGTTCTTTTCAAACTTTGCCGATCAGCGACTGTACCGGCACTCAGGAGCGGAACCTCAACCGATTACACCGGCTGGTGGGATGAGATACGCCGACCCAATCTACGAGGTCCGTCGCAATAGCCTGATAGCTGTACGGGAAGAGCATGATGGCTCCGGCAAAGAACCGCAAAACTGCATTGTCCGCATCGATCTGAACAGTGAAGGGCGAGACGTCGGTCGAGTGCTGGCGTCGGGTAACGACTTTTACTCGTCGCCGCGTCTGAGCCCTGACGGCTCACGCCTGGCTTGGGTTACCTGGAATCATCCGAACATGCCTTGGGACGGCACCGAATTATGGCTCGGAGAAATCCAGTCAAACGGTCTCATGGAAAATGTTCACTCTGTGGCGGGCGGTCCAGCCGAGTCCATCTTTCAGCCGGAATGGTCGCCGGATGGCCAGCTCTATTTTGTTTCTGATCGTGAAGGCTGGTGGAACCTTTATCGACAAAATGAAAACGGGGAAGTCGAGGTTGTTCTTGAAAAGGAGGCTGAGTTTGGATTTCCGCAGTGGGGTTTCGGGATGTCATCCTACGGGTTTGTCTCTGCGCATCGGATTATTTGCAGCTATATCGAGAAGGGAACTGCAAGACTTGCGAGCATTGATACGCGCACTAAAGAGCTGACGGACATTGATAGTCCCTACACCGACATTCAATACCTGCGGGCCTCGCCGAACGAAGTCGTCTTTCGAGGCGGCTTGTCCTCAACACCAACGTCGATCGTCCGACTTCATCTCGACTCGATGGAATTCGAAGTGCTGCGTCGAGCAATGAATGTCGAGATCGATAGCGGCTTCATTTCAGCACCCGAAGCGGTCGAGTTCCCAACAGAAGGTGGACTTACGGCGCATGGTCTGTTTTACCGGCCTCGGAATAGAGACTTTGAAGGTCCAGCGAACGAGCGGCCGCCTTTGCTGGTTCTGAGCCATGGCGGTCCCACTGCGGCAGCTTTGACCACATTGAGTTTGACCATTCAATACTTCACCAGCCGCGGTATCGCCATTCTCGATGTTAATTATGGCGGCAGTACCGGCTATGGTCGCGCGTATCGCGAGCGATTGAGAGGTCAGTGGGGTGTGGTTGACGTTAACGATTGCGCGAATGGAGCGCGTTATCTCGCGGCACGCAGCGAAGTCGATGCCGCCAAAGTGATGATTAGCGGCGGCAGCGCTGGTGGATACACAACATTGTGCGCCCTGACTTTCACGGACACCTTTAAAGCTGGCGCCAGTCATTATGGAGTTAGCGACGTCGAAGCATTAGCCAAAGACACGCACAAGTTTGAATCGCGCTATCTCGATAGCATGATTGGGCCATATCCCGAACAGCGCGAGCTCTACCAAGCGCGCTCGCCGATAAACTTTACTGACCGCTTGTCGTGCCCGGTGATTTTCTTTCAAGGCTTGGAGGACAACGTGGTTCCGCCAAACCAGGCTGAGGCTATGGTTGAAGCGTTGCGAGCGAAAGGGTTGCCGGTGGCCTACGTTGCCTTTGAAGGTGAGCAACACGGCTTCCGGCAGGCGAAGAATATTAAGCGAGCCCTCGATGGCGAGTTGTACTTTTATTCTCGAGTGTTTGGGTTTGACTTGGCTGACGAGGTCGAGCCCGTGGAGATTGAGAATCTTAGAACGAATTAGCCACGGATAAACGCGGATACCACCGATCTAAAAACGAAAGCAGTCACGCATTCCTTTTCAGATCCGCATTATCTGCGTCAATCCGCGGCTAATAGTCTTTCCTGTCCACCGCAGCTGCCTAAAGTCTACCGATTACCACAGTCGGCGTTGCTATGCGTGACGACCGAGCTGAAGCGGTGTTGATATTCCGTTGAAGTAATGAACGAGCAGACCATACCGCGATGATCACCCGTTGCGTTCATCACTCCGAGCCAGAAGTCAAAGCCCTGGCGATCCGGATTGCGACGTAAAAAGCCGTAGTACTGCATGGCTACGAACGACTCGTTGTAAACGGCATTGGTGAAGGCGGCATTATCAACCAAATCCCGGACGACCAGCGCGCGACTTTCCGTCATGTTGCTGCCCTGGCCATAGCGATTGATCAATGCGGCTCGCGAACTCGATAAATCCACGCTCGCGTCATTCATCGTCTGCAATAGAGCATCGACAAACGATGAACTGGTGGTGTCGTCCCGATACCGAGTAACAAATTCGTCGCGCGGCACAAATGCATTGGCGAAAGCAGCCTTACTCGCCTCGAGATTGGGTCCGCCAACCACTTGCCCTCGGTCGGCGGCAAACTCATTGTAGTTAAGTTGTCGCCCAAGCACGCCACGATACAAGCGATAGACAAACGAGCCAGTCTCCTTGAACTCGTCAGACTGGAAGAAAGCGGCCGAGACATCGATACGGCGATTCCGCAAGCAAACAGCGTCACCGTCGCATTGATCGAGTTGATCATGCCAGTAATTGAAACCGGTAGCTTCGGGCTCGCGGCCCAGGAAATCCAGGTATTGCTGCCGCACGAAGAAACCGGAGCTGTCGATCACATTAGCGGCAAGAGGAGCTTCCAGTACTGCAGTGAACACGGCATCGGTCTTGTCGCCTACCAGCGAGAACGACCGATTCGCCGGGCTGAATCCATAGCTAATCAGCTCAGGCGTGACGGTGTAGAACCTGCCGGTTTCGATGTTGCCGAAGCGAAAACTCCCCTGGCTATTCGTAACCGTCCGCTTCGAATCAGCTCCTTCGAGCACGACGGTGACGCCCGCCAGGGGGCTGCCGTCAACGTTAACCACTTGACCACTGATCGATGAGTTGGCGGCTGTAGGCGCATTACAAGAAGGAAACTTGAATGAGCCAATTCGAGTGTGCCAATTGCCTGTGGTGCCGTTCGCCTGAGTATCGTAATACTCGTTCGTATACCAGAACGTGCAATCGTCAGTAGGATCGACACTCATCGAGGAATAGTCGCCCCAGCGCGTGCATGGTGAACCGCCACAAGTGTGGTTTTGCGAGCCCGCTCCTGCCTGCAGTTGAACTTCTGTTTGCGGCAGCGTGTTCACGGGGTCCCCAACCAATCGTCCGGAATAGGCGATACTTGGGAAGTTGGGAACGGTGCCATTCGAAGTAGTGTAGCCGAGCGCGACGTTGCCGTTATGATCGGCGGCGATGCTGCCCATCCAGCGATTAATTGTCGTATCCGGAGCGTAGATTTGCTGTTGGACTGGCGGGCTAACGACAGTGCCTCCAGTCACATTTATCTGAGACCACTGCGGACGCTCGGTTGTGCCTGACTTGGCGTTATGAACAACCCACAACGATTCGGCCGCGCCAACTCTTCGATACTGGGTCTTCTGCATTAAGCGGTCATCGATTGAGTCGAGCAGAGTGGCCACATTCGGTTGCGCCACGTCATCGCCCGGCGGCACCGTGTAGCTGGTTTGCGAAACATTTACAGAAGCGCCCATGGTACCGCCGGTGCCACACCCGGCGCCCGGCGTAAACTTCCTTACTTGATACGCGAATGCCGTTTGCGATTCCGAAACGAAATAATTCGGCGTCCCGGCAGGTGGCACATTGGCAGGCCCCTTGGCGCCGCTAATATTGCTGGGGACCATCGTGAAAATGTTATTTGCAGGGAAGGCAAGGAACCCTAACGAGGAGTTCGATCCCGTAAGAGGCGCGCCACTTTCCATGGCTGCCTTGCTGAATGAGGCGAAAATAACTCCGTTAAAAAGGCCGGCGGAGCTGAATCCATTGGCGCCCATATACAAGCAGCCGTCGTTCCAATTGCCAAATTTCGGGTAATCACCCAACGTGCCGGTCGGGGGTTGGCCGACCGCGCCCGTATCGATCTGCACTGCATAAAGCCACCAGCCTCCGCTTACGGGATTGCTCGTCTTCGAGACTGCGAAGCACTGAAAAGTTGGGGGCACCTGATTGGACCCCACCAGCACGAAAGCGAAATGAGTGAGAATCCAGCGGTCGGCAAACTGATCATAAACCACTACCGGGTCGCCAAAGCTGTCGGTATCGCAGAGCGTGCCGCTGGGACCGGCGGAGAAGAGCGCATTTTCGGTGAAGGAAGCCAGCCGTGTGCCGGTCTTGCTGTAGATAGCATAGGCATCGTTTACGGCTTCAATGTAGTGATTCGGACCAACATCACCATTGATGTCCGGCGGCGTGCCGGCTCCGCACTGGCCACCAGTAACCGGAGGACAAAGATCGGTTCTGGAGAGACCAGCGAAATTCTGAATTGCACTCGGCATCGGCGCCAGTGGAATATTCGGTGAAGCTTGGTCTCGATCCTCTTCCGCAGGTTGCTTGTTGCTGCGGGGCTCCTTTAGTTCCACCTCGTCATGCGGCTTTGACGGCACGCGTGGCAGGTCTCGCACATCGCCGTTGAATTGCGCCGGTTTGACGTACTGAATGGCATGAGTCACACCGATCGGACTGTCGGTCTGCGGTATCACTGGCTCTGCGGAATTACGAGCCGGCAGAAAGAGCTGCGAAAGAGGATCGCCATTCTGGTTCGACCCACCATGGCGCGCCAGCTTTGGTTCTCGAACGGAACGTTTGCGCTGCAGTCTTCCCTGATTGCGGTTCTCAATAACAGTCGTCCTCACCGGCACAAAAAGAATAGAAAGAATGAGCGCCGCAATCGAAATGGATACCAAGCCGCGGAATGTTAGTCGCATTATTCATGCTCCTTTCGGGTGCTTCAAACAGATACGAACGGGACCACAGCCGGGTGGGGATCAACACCCAACTTGAATTGATCGCATTGCGTTGAGTCACACTTTCGAAGTGCTGTTATCGTCGAATATTTATGAGTGCAATGTGTCGAGAGGTTAATTTCAGCCCAGTACGAATGTCAATAGTTTTGTCGATCGTTGGCGCGGCCGCACTATTGAGATCGAGAATCTTAGAACGAATTAGCCGCGGATGAACGCAGATAATACGGAGCTGAAATAAGAAACTCGATCGTCTCCTGCTTTTCAGATCCGCATTATCCGCGTTCATCCGCGGCTAATCGTCTTTCCTGCTTACTGCTGCTGCCGGCTACCCACTGATCGGACTGCTTACTGATTACCGCATTCCGCGTTGCTGTGCGTCACCAGTGAGCTGAAGCGCCGCTGATATTCAGCCGAAGTCAGGAACGAACAAACCATCCCGCGATGGTCACCTGTCCGGTTCAAGACATCCAGCCAGAAGTTGAAGCCTTGCCGCTCCGGCGTACGACGCAGGTAACCGTAGTACTGCATGGCTACCACCGTCTCGTTGTAGACAGCATCAGTGAATGCAGCATTGTCCACCAAATCGCGAACGACCAAAGCGCGACTGGCGGCCAGGTTGCTGCCTTCGTTGTAGCGGTTGATTAACGCCGCGCGAGCGCTCGTCAGATCTACACCGCCATCGTTCATCGTTCTTAGTAGCGCATCGACAAACGAGGCGCCGTCGAGATTGCCCTGATACTTCGCGGCAAACTCGCTGCGCTGCACAAATGCATTGGCGAATGCAGCCTTGCTGGCTTCGAGGCCCGGCCCACCGACTACCTGCGCCCGATCGGCAGCAAACTCGTCGTACCGAAGTTGGCGACCTAAAGCGCCGCGATAGAGACGGTAGACGAACGAGCCGGTGTCTCTAAATTCAGCGGACTCGAAGAAGGCTGCGGAGACGTCAATGCGCCGACCGCGCAGACAACTGGCATCGCCGCGGCAATCACCCAGCTGCTCGTTCCAGTAGCGGAAGCCGCCCGCTTCGGGTTCGCGACCGAGGAAGTCGAGATATTGCTGCCGCACGAAGAACTCGCTCGAATCGATCGCGTTAGCAGTTGCGACGGCATCTGCCTCAGCCGTAAACACCGCGTCGGTCTTATCACCAACGAGCGAGAACGACCGGTTGGCTGGACTAAAGTGATAGTTACTGAATTCCGGCGTGACGGTGTAGAAACCATTAGCCTCGAGATTACGGAAACGATAGTTGCCGTTGCTGTCGCTAATAGTTGTATCGCCACTGCCGCCGGAGAGTCTCATGACCACACCTCCGAGCGGAGCGCCGGCTGAGGTCACAATGCGACCACTGATGTTTGCGCTTGCCGCCGATGGAGCACAACAAATGCGGGTTGCGGTGTAGATAGAAATCGTATCTACACGCATGCCGCCTCCGGCTGGATTCGTGCCGGTGTCGTACGCGGTTCGCCATCTCAATTGAGCATTCTGACCAAACGAAGCAGGCGGTAAGTTGACCTGGGTCGTAATGAATCCACCCGAGCTTCCTGTCCAGGCATTGCGTCCGGTCAGGACGCTGTCGGTAACTCCAATGGTGCCGCTGTAGCCGCCGGTCACGAAAGTTCCGCCTGCGGCAATGATGTCAGTGAAAGCGCCGGCGTTAATGCTGATCTCCAGCACGCCGCCGTCAAAGCCGCCTTCAGTGTTGTAGTTGTTGCGGAATTGGAGCTGCACCGTCGGACCCGTTCCGTTAAGCGGCGCATTGGGAATCGCGATGACAGGCGTAGTCAAACTGTTATCACCCGGATTTGCTGTTCCGTCTGTCGCCGCAGAGTTGAGGGCGGTGTCACTAAACGCCGTGGTAGTCGCCCATGGTGGCGCGGTCCCGGTATTAGCAGTGGCCCAGCCGGCGGGAAGCACGGGAGCAACCACGGCGTCAAAGTTCTCTGAAAACGCCGGGGCGCCGGTGTATACCGGACCCAGCACGAAAGTAACAGTGAGATTGCCAAAGTTGGTGGCGCCATCCTGAAGCTGGAAGGTTAGCGTGATTGTGTCGCCGCAATTGCCCGCTGAAGTGAACGAGAAGTTGCGCGTAACCGTGCCACCTGCAGGTACAGCTCCGTAGTTCTGCGGACCACTTGGCGAAGTAACTCCGCCGGTGGGTTGCAACGTAACGACCAGGTTGCTCGTTGGGCCTCCGCCGACGTTCTTGATTGAGTAACTCACGGTTACGTTTTCAACTGGATCGATTGCTCCGTTGGGGCAGGCTTCGGTAACGATAGCTGCTGCGCCGCCGGGGCCGCTGGATCCATCACCGGCTGCCTGAAGAACCGGCAGGCCAACTCCTGGAATACCAATCTCGTACATACCACGACCGTGAGTCGCAATGCGCAGGATGCGATGCACGTTTGAGATCTGGGCGCCGAAGACTGCTACCCGCGGCAAGCCTGTGCCATACGGATTCCAACTCCCACCGCCATCCAATGATTGATAGACGCCGATATCCGTCCCAGCGTAAATGGCATTCGGATCCTGCGGATCAATCACCAGGGCGCTGACCGGAACCAGGGGCAAGCCGGTTGCCGCAGCCGTCCAGGTCGGGTTGACCGCGTTTAGATTTGTAGTCTTCCAAACGGGGGCTACTCCGAACGCCGATAAAGTCACATAGGCGGTCGTGGTGCTGTTGGGCGCAACGACTGTACGGGCGATAAAGTTATTGGGTACCGCTCCCAGGGCATCGAGATTGGTTAACACAGCCGAACCGGTGCTGGTGCCAAATAGATTACCGTTCGTCTCCCCGACGATGCGAACATTGTCGTCCTGCGGTGCGATACCAATAGCGCTGATCGCCGCGCCAGCCTGGATCGGTTCCTGACTAACCTTGGCAACGGTGGTACCGGAATTGGCTGAACGATAGAGCACGTCCGATCCGAAATAGAGAGTGTTCGGATTACCAGGACCGCGTTCCATGGGCGCGTAAAACTGAATCGCGGTCGCGGCGCAAGTCATTCCGTTTGCGGTCGAGCCGCCAAAGCCACACCCGAAAAACTGCCAGGTATTCCCGGCATTCGTACTGCGGGAATAACCCATGGCATTAGTCTGGTTGAAGAACGTGTGATACATCGTGACGTTCGTATTGTTCGCAGCGTTTTGATCTATCTGCGTGTAACCACCGTCACCACCTTCAGTGTTCGTCCACAGTTGAGATGGCTGATAGAAGTTAGTGCCGTTGTCCTGAGTGCCGCCGATCGTGAAGTAACGGTCGGTCGGATGGACAGCGAGACTCATAAACTGAGTAGCGCTGTACATGGTGTTATTTAATGGCGTCCAATTCGCGCCGCTGTCGGTCGATTTGTAGATTCCACCGTCCGAACTGAAGTAAACGGTTGAGGGCAGCGATGGAGCGACTGTAATCGCATGAGAATCTACGTGTAGGCCAACGCTGCTGCTGGTAAACGACGTCCCGCCATTCGTTGAAATGCCGAACGGCAGGTTCGGCGAGCCACCCAGGTATAGCCGGTTCACATCGGTGGGATCGACGGCTATAGCAATGTCGTAAAAGCACTGCGCCGTACAGAAGTTGTTATCGATGCGTTGCGCCCAGGTAGCGCCGCCGTCAGTTGACCTTTGCACGGTACCACCGTTGAAACCTGAACCTGCGTACACAGTCACCACTCCGGAGCCAGTGTCTCGATGCAGAGTCAGTTCAGTGCGCGAGTTTGAAGTCCCATTTCCTGCGATAAATGTACGTGTGAAACTGGGCACAGCTGAAAGAGCATTAGTCGATCGGAATACGCCGCCTTCGTTCAGAGCAAACGTGTCGGCCAAAGTGCACAGCACCAAATCGGGATTACCCGGGTCCATCGCGATATCAACTATCGCGCGGTCCTGCGCAGCCGGGCCAGTCATCACCATCTTGGTAAAAGTCGGGGTAGCCGTATTTGCATTGGTTGAGCGGAAGAGTCCTCGAGCCGGCAAAACGTTGTTAGCGCTGGCGCCGATACCGCCTACGCCCGAGCCGGAAGCCACGAAGATTGTGCCCGGTAGAGTTGGATGAACCACGATCTCGCCGATGCCGCGGCCGGTGAAAACATCCACAGCCCCCGCATCCTGGTTGAAGGGTCCGGAAATGACCGGCGCCGCAGTACTCGCATTATCAATGCGGTAGACACCGACACCAAAGAAGCTGTCTTGCGCAAATCCAACTTCACCTGTGCCGACATAGATCGTGTCTGGTTGCGATGGAGCGATGGCAATAGCGCCGATTGCTAATGACAAAGCGCCATCCATCAGCGGCGTCCAGGTTGTACCGCCGTCAGTTGTCCGATAGAGGCCGCCCTGTGCGGCGCCCACATACACAATGCTTGGATTGGTCGGATGGATCGCAATCGAAACCGTGCGACCGGACACTGGAGTCGAGACCGTGACTGTTTGTCCATTGGGAATCGGCGCTGGGCCGAGCGGCACCCACGGAGCAAGCAGCGCATTCTTTTGTAGCGAAGCAGGCATCTTGGTAATTAATTCCTGCTGCTTGTCCATTTCACCGAGCGCTCGCTGCCGGGCGTGAGCGTCGAATGGCGTGTCTTTGTCTGCGCCGCGTAGTTTACCGATAGCTTCTGCTCTTCGGGCCATGAACTCTTCTTTGCTGACCTCGCGGCCGAGTACCCGGTAAGGCGGAAGATCCGGTTCGTTTGCAAATTCCGAATCACTCGCCCCCGTCACCAGGAGGGACATGATCGCGAACGACATTACGGCGGCAATGATCAGCAGGTATCTAAACGGATTTCTCATGGTTCTTTCCTTTTGTCCCAGGTCTCGAACTGTTGATTAAGCTTTGTCGTCTTCGCGTCGGGATTTACGAGTCAGACAAAACTCAGAAGCGTGTTTTACAAAAATTTGGGCCACGATGGAACATGGGAGTATTCCTATTAATGCTGGCCACTTAAGGCAAATCGTGCAGGAAAGATTATTACAGCATGCTCTCGCAGTCAACGGTTCGTCATCGTAGGTGAGTTGACCGTTCAAGGTTTGTGGTCAACGGGTGCGACTTGCAGCGGCGGCTAGTGCTTGTTGCGCTAAGGTTGAATTTGGATCCAAAGCCAATGCCGCGCGATAAGCCTCGAGCGCTTCGGGCGTCTTTCCCAGCACCTCGAGATATCGGCCGCGATTGATCATCATGATGGTGTAAGCCGGAAGCACTTTCATGGTGACCACATCATCGGGTGTGAATTTGAAGCTGCCATCATTCAACCCGCGAATAGTGAGTTCCGGCTTTGCTGCGGTTCCAAAATCCTGCTCGGAACCAAGTCGAAAGACCAAACCCTCAGGCGCCAATCGATATTTCTCGTTGAGCGCTTGAGCGAGTTCTTTATCTTCGGCCGTGCCAGTTCCTACTTCCGAAGTTACATAAACCGGGGCTGTGCTTCGCTGTTGCTCGATGAACGAAAGAATCATCTGATGAAAGTGATCGTTTATTTGTTTGGTGAGAGATGGACTGCGAGCGAACAGATCAGGATCTTGTTCCCAGCGGCGCAGATCCGTGAGGAAAGCTTGCACTGCCAGGCGCGAACCATCGATTAGCTCCGGGTGCTCGGACTTGAGATAGTCGAAATACCACGAACGCCGCAACAGATTGACGTCGATTGCCGTGATGTCGCGCCGTTGATTTTCGATCTCGCGCAGGTACAACAAAGGCGAATAGACCTGCCAGTCGCTCGTGAGCAGCATCCCCTGTGGCGGAATTGAACGCTCAATATTCGAAACGTAATCACTGGCGAGGTAAAAATCACGACGGTTCGTGTACGGATAATTACTAGTAAAGGTGAGCAGGGGAATCAGCGCTATCATCAGGATGGCGCTAATCGTCTTGAGTGACGGCTGCGGCCATTTCTCGGAAATCGATAGCAGCAGAAATCGCGCTCCGAAACCGGTAGCAATCGCGAGACAAGTAAAGGCCGGCAAATAATAGGCGCCCTTATCTTCCGCGATCTCGTAATTAAGCGAATAAGCGAGATCGGCAAAGAAGACCAGGATCAGAAACCAGAAGGTAGTCTTGTCACGCTTAAATAAATAGAAAAAACCAAGAGTTGCGAGTAACAGCGGAAGGGGAAGGAAGACGGGATTGAATTCTCGAGCTGCTAACGCCGCGAACTGCGAAGCCTGGTTTACGATCTGCTCAGGCGAAAAAGAAAAGAAGACCTGATACTGATGACCGCTGATATGCCACCACAGACGCTGTAACGTTTTCGGATCGCCCCAATTCATCACGGGCGCTCTCTGTGCCGCGTAAGGTAAGTACGCATACACAAGAACGGTGACGGTGATAGCAATGAGCGCGGCGTAGACTAGTCTGGTGCTTTTGAAGAAGCGCAGGCCGGCGGTTCGATACACGAATACAGCGAGCGCGGGCAGCATGACGCCGACCGTCACGTGATGCACTCCCAGGCCAAGACCAAAAACGAACGCGGCTGCGTACACAAACTGGTCATGACCCGTGTTTCGCCAACGAAACATCAAAAAGCACATCGCCAGGATCAGCAGCGTGTTGAGCGTGTAGACTTCGGCAACTGTCGCGAACGACCACAACGTTCTCGAGAATGCCAGGACGAGCGCGGCCAATAATGCCGGCAGCAGTTCGAGCAGCGCCTGGCTTTCATTTCTGGTCGCTGGCGCAGTAGCCCGTGATTCTCGCTTGTCCTTCTTTCGCGACGGTTTTTCTTTTTCTGCGGACTTTTTCGTTCCTTTGATAGATCTGCCAATCTCACTCAACAACAGAAACAGGAAAGCTACGGCGAAGGCGGCAAAAAGAGCTGAGGCGAAATTCACACGTTGCGCGACGTTTCCAATCGGAATGAGTGTGACGATGTGGGTCAGCAACACATAAAGAGGGAAGCCGGGAGGATGGGCCACACCTAAAACTTTGGCCGCAACAATAAGCTCGCCGCTGTCGACGAAAGTCACAGTCGGCGCCAGCGTGAATAGGTAAACGGTAAGCGATATTAGAAAGGCAGCAATCGCTCCGAGTTTGCGGAGGTTTCCTTCAGAAAGGGACATGCGACTCGGGATTGTATGACATCTTGTCTGATGAGAGTGAGGAGGCCGGAAATGGCTTAGCCGCAGATGAACCCGGATTAGGACGAACCTGAAAAACTCTATGATTTCAGATCCGCGCTTATCCGCGTTCATCCGCGGCCAGCTGTCTTTCCTGTCTACTGCTGCTGCCGACTGCCTGCTGATCCGACTGCTACCGGTTTCCGCAGTCAGCGTTGCTGCGCGTTACGACTGAACCAAAGCGCCGTTGGTACTCAGCCGAAGTAAGGAACGAGCAAACCATGCCGCGATAGTTATTGCGATCGCTGTCGTTCAATACACCCACCCAGAAATCGTAACCAGCTCGTTCACCGCCACGGCGCAGATAGCCCATGTACTCCATCTCGACGAACGAGGCGTTGTACACCGCCTGCGCGAATGACTCCTGATCGATCAAGTCACGCACTACCAGCGCGCGACTTTCGTTGGCGTTGCCGCCCTGCTGATAGCGAGCCAATAAAGTGCTGCGCTGGCTATTCAAGTCCACGGCGGTTTCAATGCGCATGGTCTGCAACAATGCGTCGACAAATGAGTCAGCGCTGCTGTTGTCCTGGTAGCGTTGGTTGAACTCAGCTCGAGCCACAAACGCATTGGCAAAAGCACGCTTGCTCGCTTCGAGGTTAGGACCGCCGACAACTTGAGTGCGGTCGGCAGAGAATTCACCGAAGCTCAATCTTCTGCCGAGAGCGCCGCGATACAAGCGATAAACAAAGCTGCCGGTATCGTAGAACTCCTGAGATTTGAAGAAGGCTGCTGAGACATCGATGCGAGCGTTGCGCAAGCAAGCTGCATCGCCATTACAGGTGTTGAGCTTGCCGGTCCAGAAGGCTAAGCCGTCCGGCTCGGGCTCACGACCAAGGAAGTCGAGATACTGCTGCCGCACGAAGTACGCGTTTGAGTCGATCGCGTTGGCAGTAGCCGTGGCATCGGCAATCGCGACGAAAAATGCGTCGGTCCTGTTTCCCACCAAGGAGAACCAGCGATTCGCCGGATTGAAGTGATAATTCGCCATCACCGGTGTCAGACCGTAGAAGCCGTTGGCTTGAACATTGTCGAACCTGTAATTGCCCCTGCTGTCGCTAATTGTTTCGCGAGAGTCGGTGCCGTCCAGGCTGATTGTCACGCCGGCAACGGGCACGCCAAAGGCATCGGTTATTGTCCCGCTGACTTCGCCGTGCGCGGCCGTAGCCGGGAAAGTTTGATCCGCACCCATATCGGGAGTTACCGCCGGACGGAGATCGTTGTCAAAGTCATTCGTGACTGCTGCTATCGGAGTGCCAACCAACCTCGCCGGACTGGTAATGAGGATGTGCAGGTTAACGGCGGCAGCTGCGGCATTAGGCGCCGCGAACTGCGGATCGGCAGAGATACTGTTCGCGTCTTGTCCGGTGGCAGTCTGCCAATCTGCAAGCATTGTCTGATCGATCGCATTGAACAAGCCTACGAAGCCGCCCGTGCCGCTGACGTACAAGTCGTTGTAGTTGCTCGTCAAGCCTGCCGGATTGGGCGCAGTACCCGCGAGCGAGATCGCATAATTCTTGCCAGCGCCGGAGGCGTTACTGCGCGCGTTCCAGAAGATGTTGTCAACGTAGTTGCGTGTACTCGTCAGGGCGCTGCCGTTGAAGGCAAACGTGGTTGACGAAGAGGCGACGCCCGTGCCGCCGATGTACACACTGTTGAAGTAGTAGTTAGTGACTGAGGTGCCAGCCCCCCCGGTCGCTCCCTGAATGTCACGAATACCGATGATCGAAAGGCCGCTCGTAATCGAGTTGCCATCCTTATCGACTCCGAGACGAATCATGTTGTTCTTAAAGATCGCCCTGACCGGCACGCCCGCGGTCCCTGAACCGCGCTGGACAATGCCCCACATCTGGCTGGTGTTGTCAGTCGAAGTATTCGAGATTGAGTGAATCAGATTTCGTTCAATGACGTTGCCATCGACGGCGATGTTGGTCGTCGCCGGCAATGTCAAATCCATGGCGTAGATTGAAGTCTGCGCCGCTCCTGAAGCGTTGCTCAAAGAGTGAATAGTGTTGCGCGAAATGGTGCTCGTGTTCGTCACGGCCGTACTGACGTTCACGATGATTCCACTCGAGACCACCGTCGCTGGGAAGTTCGAACTGCCGACCAGATTACGGACGGTGTTTCCGGTCATCGAAACGGCGGGCAGCGCGGTCTGTATCCCGTACATGACGTAGCTGCCGACCTGCGTGTCGGTGATGGCACCGGCAGCAGTCGGCCCACCGATCGTGTTGTTGTTGATGGTCTCGGTCGACGCCGAAGAGGTGTTGACCAGAATGCCGCGGAAGCCCACAGTGGTTCCTGTGCCGCCGGAGTTAATCGTGATCGCCCCAATGTTGTTGTTCGAGACGTTGCACGAACTCAGGCTGAAGTCGTAGATGCCCATGACGGGCGCGTTGCTCGCCGTGGTGGACGTGGCGTTGACGACGATCGTTGACGAGCCGTCGAGGCTGCCGACGAAGTTGCCCGACAGGTTGCCCACATTGAAGACGCCGGACGTCGTGCCGAACACGATGCCGATGAACGGCGACGAGGCGGCGGTCGTCGAGGCGCGACTGCTAGTCTGGTTGATGCCAGAGATGATGTTCCCCTGCACGTTAGTCACCGTGCCGCTACTGGCGGCGGGTAAGTCCAAACCACGAAACTCGTTTGACGAGCCGGTAATGGTCGTAGTACCTGTCCCGTTGGCGGCGCCGAAGCCTATGATGTTGTTTTTGATCGTATGCCAGTTGCCGTTCGCGCCGGTCGTGCCGCTCAGAGTGATGCCCGCGTAACGCAGGGCCGTGGTAGTGAACGTGCGCGTGGCCGTCTGGTAGATCCGGTTGTTCTGGATTGTCCAGTCGGTGTTGCCGGTGCGGATGTCGATACCGGTAACGGAGACACCGCCGGCGCCGAAGAAGTCAAAGATGTTGTTGCCATCGATGACGTTCGCGGTGTTGATGGTGTTGTTGTTTGTCGTCGTGCCCACGCCTGAAATTGCCTTGACGGGCAAGGAGGCGCCCACCGGGCCGATGTTGTTGTTCGAGATCGTGTTGTTGTTGTTGCCTACTATCGTCGTACCGACTGCGGGAGACGTGCTGAAGAGAACAGCACCGCCTGCGGTACCGACGGCGACGGTGGACGAACCCTGGATGTTGCAGTTCGTGACGGTATTGTTCTGCGCGCCATTGATAAAGCGAATCGTACTGGTGCCGGCGGTCGTGCCGGTGTTCGAATTCGCGAGCGTCAACGAGTTACCGCCAGAGTTCTGACCGTTGATCGTGACGTTATCAGCTCCGTTAAGATCAACTAGCGGAGTGGCCAGATTGCCTGAAATCGTGCGCGCACCACCACTAGGCGTCATGAAGACAGAGGAGTAGCTCGCCAAGCCACTGCCATTCGCGTTCAGCACTGCCGCCACCGTCTCAGTCGTATTACCGAGAACAGTGATGACAATCGCGCCCTTGTGCGTGCCTGCGTTGATGGCATCAAAAGCCGCTTTCAGCGTGGCGTAGTCAGTTGGTCCGACCGTACCCGCGCTTGCGGTCACAGTAATCGGGCCAGCGGATGAAGCCGGCGTCGGCGTTGGCGTTGGACTTGGCGTCGGTGTAGGTGTCGGCGTCGCAATCGGCGAAGCGACGCAGCCCGGGAATTTGAACAAGCCGACGCGCGTGTTCCAAGCCGCGCTCGCCGTTGCCGAATAGTATTCATTCGTGTGATAGAAGGTACACGTATTGGTCGGATCGACGAACATCGAGCTGTAATCGCCCCAACGTCCGCTGGTGCTGGTTTGATGGCCCGTACCCGGGGTCATGATCGCTTCGCCCTGCGACATGTTATTCAAGGGATCACCCGCCAGACGTCCGGCATAACGTATACCCGGATCGACTGTCGCACTAGACGCCGAATAACCGATGGCAACGTTGCCCCCGTTGTCGACGTTGATGCTGGACATCCAACGCCACAATCCGTCTCCGCCGTTGTTGAAGCTTTGTTGCTGCGCCGGCGTTGCGGGAATTGTGTTTCCCGTCATGTTGAATTGATACCAGCGAATCGCGGTCGGCCCCGTACCGCCTTGATTGTTATTGACAGTGTGGGACGACCAAATCGACTCTGTTCCGCCGAGGTTCTGGTAGACGAGCGGATACATCAACTTGTCGCCGAGGGTGTCGAGGTATTGCGTGGTCGTGGCCGTGCCGTTGGGCACAATGGCGGTGCCGGAAGTAGCATCGAACGCGTCCACAAAGCCGTTGACCGTGATGATGCCGTCAGGCGCGTGCGTGGCTCCCACGCCAAAGTACGAATTAGCGGGCGTCACGAAGTCGACATTAAACCGCCGCACGAAAACTTGCGTCTCGACCGTGCCCGCAACCGCCGAACTGTTGATGTTCATGAACCATTCGTCCTGCCCCGCAGGCGGCGCCAGGCCGGTGCGATAAGTCGCCGGCAACAGACTGTACTGGTCGCCGAGGTCCGCAGGCAGAATCGAAAAGGCAATCGTGTTAGCCGGTCCGCCGTTGATCATCGAGGCGCGATCGAGCGCGTAAACACGCACGCCATTGAACGTCGTGTTGTTCGAGAAAAGGTTTACCGACATGTAGTAGGCATCTGGCCACACTCCGAACTTCGGATAGTCGCCGATGAAGTTAGTGTTTGTTGAATCAACCTGCACGGCGTAGAGCCAGTAGCCGCCGGCAATCGGGTCGCTGGTTTTGGACACACCAATACATTGATAGAAAGACGTACCGGGAAATGCCGGGAACGCGAAGTCGCTCACGATCCAGCGGTCAGAGATGTGATCGTAGAAGACTATCGGGTCGCCCTGGTTCACGTTGCTGCCGCACGGCGTGGCGGTGCCCATTGCGGAGAAAAACGAGTTGAAGGTAATCGGACCGGCCAGCACGTTTCCAGACTTGTCGTGAACCCGGATCGAGGAGTTGACCGCCTGCATGTAGTGGTTTGGTCCCACGTCGCCGTCCGTATCCGGCGGCAGGCAGCCGTTGCATGCGAGGTTCGAAGTCATACCATCAAAGGTATTCGAGGGCGAAGCCATGTTAGCCGAACGATTCTGCGGAGAAGTAAGACGGCCCGCTGTTTTGCGCGCTTCAGCCCTGGCTACCTTCTTTGCCGCTCTGCGATCAGAAGATTTTTCCGGAGTTGCGGCTCCAGCTCTGGCCATTCCACGGCCGCCGCGCGTGGCACGTGCGATCGTCTCACCCGGAGGGTGGCGCATCAAACGCTTCTCTTCCTCTTCCTGCCGCGTCGGAGGAATGTACGGCAGTTGGCGCAGATCGGTATCCATCGAGACGGGACCGACCATTTGCACGACATCGGGCATGGGCCGTTGCGTGTCTCGCTGGGCTTTACTGCCCGGCAGTATGAACAACGCCGGGACCAGCAGCCCGACGAGGGCGATTGAAATCCAAATGGCGCGTTTGCCAACCTTGAGTGAATGGGCGAACTTAGTCATTATCTTCTCCTCCAAAGCGCGTGCGTCTGCGACCGGTCAATATTTCGAACCCGGCGAACCGGACAGGCTGAGTCACAAAACCGACATCCCTTTATTCGCTCAAACCGACGCTGCATTCAGCAAATGACAAGCGCCGCGCCCGACACCAATTGGCAGAACGACTCGGTGAGTGAGATCCGTATCTCCAGGAACGGGGCAGAAAAGCTGAGACTGTAAATTGCTTATGCAAAAAAGCAAGCGTATGCTCCGAATAACTGCAACATAGAAAACAAAAGAGAATCATGGACCTGAAAAGTATCAGTCATAACTTTTGCGTCTTTCCTCTCCTTATCGTGGCGCTCTTGCAAAGCGGCTCATGTCGCAATGCCAACCACACGACTCTGGTCAAAGGACAGCAGCGCGTCACGGCCGGAAACTGGGGCGGCAATAACGTCGGCTTGAACGTGACCGACACGGGCAGCAAGCTCCAATTCCCTTGCGCTCATGGAACCATCGACGAAGCGCTCGTGCTCAGTGCCGATGGCAGCTTCTCAGCCAAAGGCACTTTCACTGCCGAACGTCCGGGCCCGCTCCGCGAAGATGATCCGCCTGCGGCTCAAGCCGCTCGTTACCAAGGCTCAGTCAAAGACGAGACGATGACGCTGATCGTGACTCTGAGCAAAACCAAAGAACAAGTCGGCAGCTTCAGCCTGGAGCACGGCAAAACCGGACGCGTGCGCAAGTGCAAGTGACTTTCAAACATCCAAGAACAGTTTGAGGCAGAAGGCTGACGGCTCTATCAGCCTGCTGTGTTTCAGTCGCCAACTGTGGCGGGCAGACGCCCGAGCCGGTCTCGTCGAAGCCCGTCGGTTTCGCCGCGGAAACCGACGGACTTAAGCGACATCCTGAACTTACTCTGTAGCTCGCGGACCCGCCACTTAGAGATGGCTGATCTTGACAGTTGTCTGCTGAGTAAAAAAGAAATGCGATTCTAACGGCGGTTAATAGTATCTCAGGGCTCAATATCGGTCAACGCTAATAACAATAATGCGGGGAGAGCCTTTGGAGATTTCTATCGTTCTGAACGGTTGGTAACATTTCCTCAGTGTGGAAATGCTTAGCCGCGGAATCAAAGAGATGAAGACGAGGCGAAGGGGGGACAGGGAGGCACGGGGGATGTCCGACGTTCGTGGCGCAGCTTCCTGAAATTTGAAGCGCTGCTACGTGTCTATCCATCTCCCTTTCTCCCCATCCGTCTCCGCGTTCATCTGCGGCTCAATATAGCGACAGGCGTTCAGAGTTCAATCTTTAGATTGGGTGCCCCGCAACCACAAACTAAAGTGTGAACTCTGAACGCCTGTTACGCGCGTAAGCTTAACGACTGCAGTCGGCG